>Ga0256837_1000316_pt1 | contig 42509 bp, 43 predicted proteins | sample 4562384metaG_FD_185976 | JGI IMG/M metagenome (GOLD analysis project Ga0256837, IMG submission 185976) | Hydrothermal vent microbial communities from Guaymas Basin, Mexico - 4561-384 | ecosystem: Environmental > Aquatic > Marine > Hydrothermal vents | place: Mexico: Guaymas Basin | collected... | reverse complement strand
ATAAACCAAAGGATAAAAAGCTAATTATGAAACGAATTCATGATTCTTGTAGGAATAATCCATCTTTTTTAGGAAACCTGACTAATGTTTCTTGTGATTAGCTTAAAATTGTATGAAAATGACCTACGTTATTATTATTCACTATAAGATTTAAAATATCTTTTATCTTCTCCCATTCAACACATATTAAATGGTTTTTTTGTAGTATAAAATTAATTTTAAATATAAGGAATATATATGTATAAAAATATCAAACTATTAAACTCTAAAGAAGATACACAACTAAAAGTAACTCCACTCAATGGATTTGAGTATGCAAAAGGAAAGGGGCAAGTTGCTATTACTCTTGATGAGTTCTTTTTAGCATCAAAATCACAGCCAATAGTTTTTACAAAAAGTAAAGATGGTGAATATTTTGCATCTGTACTTTTAGGATTAGAACAAGATAAAAATAGTTTTGTTATGAAAAATGGAACATGGGCAAAGTCGGAATATATACCTACTTATGTAAGACGATACCCATTCATTTTTGTAAAAAATAATAATAATTTAGCAGTTGCTTATGATAGTGATTGTAAAAATATCAATACAAAAGAGGGTGAAGCTTTTTTTGATGAAGAGGGAAAATCTAGTGAGTATTTAACAAATGTTATCAAGTTTATGGATAACTTTCAAAATAACTCTTTGATGACAGCTTCATTTATAAAAGAGTTAGATGAACTAAATCTTTTAGAGGATGCAAATGCAACTATGGAAGTTAAAGGGAAAAAGTTTGCATTTACTGGATTTAAAAGAGTGGATGAAAAAAAGTTAGATGCGTTAGACGATGAAAAATTACTTAAGTTAATAAAAAGTGGTTCATATAAGTTTATAATGGCACACTTAATCTCTTTAGGTAATTTTGAGAAGTTAATCTCTTTACAGAAATAGAATGAGTAAATATTCACAAATAACAGAGTATCTGGAACATTTTTTAGATAATGAAGTTCGTAAAACAGGTATGAATAGTGTAGTTATCGGTTTGAGTGGAGGACTTGATTCTGCTGTTGTGGCAGTGTTGGCTCAAAAGGTGTTTAGGGAAAATCTTTTATGTGTAAAGATGCCCTCTCACTACTCCTCTCAAAGTTCATTAGATGATGCAGATAGTTTATGTAGGGATTTTTTTCTCAAAAGTGAAACAGCTTCAATAGAACCGATGTTAAAAGCTTATGAGCAGATGAACCCAAATTTAGATAACCTTAGAAAAGGAAACTTCTCTTCACGAATGAGAATGTCTACTCTTTTTGATATATCTGCAAGAGAGAATGCTTTAGTTTTGGGTACAAGTAATAAAAGTGAACTGATGTTAGGGTATGGAACACTTAATGGGGATTTGGCAAGTGCTATCAACCCTATTGGTGACCTTTACAAAAGTGAAGTGTTTGAACTTGCTCGTTATTTGAATGTGACTGATTCTATCATAAACAAACCACCATCAGCTGATTTATGGGATGGACAATCGGATGAGGATGATTTAGGGTATAGTTATGCTCAGTTAGATGAGGCGATGAAACTTTATGTTGAAGAGAGACTTTCTCGAGATGAGATAGTGAAAAGAGGGGTTGATGCTAAGATGTTAGATATGATTATAGAGCGAATATTTAGAAATCATTTTAAGAGAAAAATGCCTGTTATAGCAAAACTTACATCAAGAACAGTAAATCACGACTTTAATTATCCCCGAGATATTAGATTATAAAGGAAAAAAATGAAAATTCCATTTAGTAAATTTGTGAGTGGACGTGAGTCTCACTCCAATGTAAGTGATGTTTTAGATGGTGAAAATATAGACCAAGTGAAAGAGCTTGAAAAAGAGTTTAGTCAATATATTGGCTCAAAATATGCCTTAGCGACATCTCACGGTACTTCAGCACTTCATCTTGCTATGTTGGCTTTAGATTTAAAACGTGGTGATAAAGTAGTTTGTTCTGTAAATGCTCATCCAAGTATTCCTGAAGTTGTACGCCATTTTGATGCTGAACCTATCTTTATAGATATAGAGGCTCAAAGTTATAATATAAATATTGAACTTTTAGAAAACTATCTGAAAAACAACAGTTCTAAAAAATTGAAAGCGGTTATTGTTTCTCATATTGGTGGAAATTGTGTTGATTTAGAGAAAGTATATGCTATGGCAAAATCTTATGATGTAAAGATAGTTGAAGATGCTAGTGATGCTTTAGGTGTAACATATAAAGATACAAAGATAGGGGCAACGGGAGCAGATATTACCTGTTTCGATTTCTCTCCACATATGAAAAAAAATATCTGTAACGGTGGAATGTTGGTAAGTGATGATGCAGAGATTATAGAGCGTGCAAAACTTTTAAGTAATCATGCTATTACAAGAAAAGACACTAATCTTGAATATATTTATGATGTTGTAGATATAGGAAATGATTACTCTATTAGTGAGTTAAATGCAGCATATATAAGAGCACAACTTACTCAACAAGATGATAATATAAAACGTCAACATGAGATAGCACAAATTTACAATAAAGCGTTAAGTGACGTAGCACATATAACTATTCCATCAGATAGTTCCAAAACAACACCATATTCTCTTTATATAATGAAGATAGATAAAAATAGAGACTCTTTTGCTTCAGAACTTCATAAAGTAGGAATTCAAACAGCTTTACATTATATTCCATTACATCTATTAAACTATTATAAATCAAAATATAGTTTAAAGGTGAACGATTTTCCAGTAGCTTTACAATCATATCAGCAAGTTCTTTCTCTTCCAATCTATCCAAGTATGAGTGATAAAGAGGTAAAATTTGTTTGTGATAAAATTAAAAAGATAGCTTTATCAAGAGTGTAGTCTTTTGGGTTGAGAACTATTTCTACAACCCAACAATTTTTCAAAAAATCATCTCTTTTTTTCTTCTACCTTTGAGTTGGCTCTACTGTCTTATAGGGTATTTACGATTTAAGATGATAAAAGTAGAGGATTTTGGTATTAAAATAGTAGGTGTTGGAAACCTCAATGTTGGTGGAAGTGGAAAAACACCATTAGTGACTGCTTTAGCCTCAAAATATGATGATGTAGCAATTATTTTACGTGGATATGGACGTAACTCTAAAGGTCTTTATGTTGTAAAAGATAAAACTACTATTTTAGAGGATGTTTTTATCAGTGGTGATGAAGCTATGATATATGCACAGAAGTTAAAGAGTGCTATTGTTATAGTTAGTGAAGATAGGCGAAAAGCGATATTTAAAGCAAAAGAGATGGGTGCAAAAATCATCTTTTTAGATGATGCTTACTCAAAACATTTCATTAAAAAGTTAGATATAGTGATAAAGGTAGAGAGTAAAAATAATCGTTGTTTACCTGCTGGTCCATATAGAGAACGATTATGGAGTGATAAAGATGTGTTGGTTTTAAAAGATGGGAAAGATTTTAAAAGAGTTGTAAAACTTAAAAATGAAACTCAAAAGATGTCATTAGTTACAGCGATAGCAAGAGCAGAAAGATTAGATAAATTTTTACCAGATGTTGTAACAAAAAACTATTTTCCTGACCATCACTCCTTTAAAAAAGAGGAGTTGGAAGAGATTTTAGAGAGAGATAAAAGTGATTCACTTTTAGTCACTTACAAAGATTTTGTGAAGATAGAATCTTTTGGAGTGCCTCTCTCGTTACTTGATTTGGATATGGAGGCGAGTGATGAGGTGTTTAGAGTTATAAAAAGCTATTGATATACTCTATCTCATCATTTTTTAAATAGGGATTCATTGGTAGACTAAGAATCTCCTCACTTATTTTCTCAGAAATTGGAAAATCACCTTCTTTATAGTGAAGATATTTAAAAGCTTCTTGAAGATGAAGAGGTTTAGGGTAGTGTATAGCAGTTGGAATATTTTTGTCTTTTAGTTTAGCTTGAATCTCTTCCCTATTTTTTACTCTAATACTATATTGTGCATATGTTGATGTTGCATTTTCTGTTATAAATGGTAAGATGAGTTGTTTATTTTGAAGAGATTGTGTATATTTTTTTGCCACATCTTGACGAAGTTTTAAATCTTTTTTATAGTGTTTCAATTTTACATCAACTATTGCACATTGGATAGTATCCATTCTTGCACCCATACCTATATATTTATGATGATAGCGTTTGTTTTGTCCATGAACTCTTAGTTGTTTTATTTTTATAGCAACTGTTTCATCATTTGTTAAAACTGCTCCACCATCTCCAAAACATCCTAGTGGTTTTGCTGGAAAAAAACTTGTAGTATATATATCACAAAAATGAACTTCTTGTTTATCTTTATAGGTTGCTCCAAAACTTTGAGCTCCATCAATGATTGTTTTTAAGTTATGTTTTTTTGCTATTTTATTTATTTCATCAAGGTTTGAGGGTTGTCCAAAAAGACTAACACTTAAAATAGCTTTTGTTTTGGATGTAATTTTCTCCTCTATTTTACTAATATCAATATTATAAGTTGTTTCACATATATCTACAAATACAGGTTTTGCACCTAAAAAAGCTATAGTTTCTGCCGTAGATATGAATGTAAAAGGGGTCGTGATAATCTCATCATCAGGTTGTATGTTTAATGCCATCATTGCAAGAAGAAGAGCATCTGTACCACTACCACATGTTATTGCATGATTTGCATCACTAAAATGACAAAGATTTTTTTCTAGTATCATAACTTCTTCACCCATAATATAGTTTGATTTATCTAAAACATTAGAGATTGCGTTGTCTATATCATCTTTATATAAAGTGTATTGGTATTTTAAGTTTGCAAAGTCTATTTTCATGATATTAACTTTATTTTATTATCTATAAGTTCATAAGTTGAAAATTCATCTTTTGCTATATTATTTGCATCAAATATAAGAGTATTCCCACTTATTCCTACCCATCCTATCTGACGGGCTGGAACACCTACCATAAGTGAATAGGGTTCAACATCTTTGTTTATTACTGCACCACTTCCAATGAGTGCATACTCACCTATGGTAATACCACAAACTAAGGTAGCATTTGCTCCTATGCTACATCCTTTTTTGAGTAATGTTTTTTTAAACTCATTACGACGAACTATAAAGGCACGTGGGTTGATGATATTTGTAAAAACCATAGATGGACCTAAAAAAACATCATCTTCTATCTCTACACCTTCATAGATTGAAACATTGTTTTGTACTTTAACACCACCACCTACTTGTACATTTGGACCCACTACACAGTTTTGACCAAAAGAGCAGTTTTTTCCTATGTTTGAACCACTGAGAATATGGGAAAAATGCCAAATTTTTGTTTTATCTCCTATTGTAACACCACTATCGACTATGGCTGTTTTATGGTAAAAAAAATCCATCTTAAAGAATCACTTTTTTACAAAATGGATGATATTCACCCACTAAACCAAGAGGAGTAAATGTACGGATTTTTGAAACAATCTCTATGGAATTTTCAGCATCATTAAGTCCAAATCCATTCCCATTTAAAATCTCTTCGTAACTTTTTGTATGTAAATCTTTAAATCCTCCACTAAACTCTATCTCCTCACCTTCAACAGTTATACTTCTATATGTAGTTTGTCCTTGAAGTTTAACATCTTGTGGTAAGTAATCAGCATTTATAGATAAAAACCATCTTACATTGGCATTTTTAAGTTTTAACATCCCTGCATTTGTATCTGCTGTTTTGAGATGTACCTCATTTTCTTCTACCTCTCCAAAAATCCATGAGAGCATATCGTAAAAATGTACCCCAATATTTGAAGCGATACCACCACTTTTAGCCTCATCACCTTTCCATGATACAAAATACCACTTCCCTCTACTTGTAAGATATGTTAAATCTATATCATATACTTTTTGAGGATTTTCTTCTAACTCTTTTGTAATTCTTTCTTTGAGTGCTATAATAGATGGATGAACTCTTAGTTGTAATATAGTGTTTACTTTTTTTCCTGTTTCTTTCTCTATCACTTTTAACTGTTCTAAATTATGAGGATTTAATACTAAAGGCTTTTCACAAATTGCATCAGCACCACTTTTAAGAGCAAATCTTATATGAGAATCATGTAGATAGTTTGGTGATGCGATGGAGATAAAGTCTATTTTTTTTTCATTTTCTCTTCGATATTTATCTATAAATCTATCAAATCTCTCAAACTCTGTAAAAAAATCAGCTTGAGGAAAGTAGCTATCCATAACTCCTATCCCATCATACTTATCTAGGGCAGCTACGAGGTTGTTTTTCGTATCTTTTATCGCTTTCATATGGCGAGGAGCGATATATCCAGCTGCACCAATGAGGGCAAAATTTTTACTCATATTAAAGTCTCCATGTTGGTTTTTTAACTATACCTTTAACATCTATAACAATAGGAATACCCTTTGACATACCTATATAATTTTCTGTTGAAATATTTTTAAATGTATTATGACTAACTGCAACAACTATTGCATCATATTTTTGACTATTTAAAGGTAACTTATCTATAAAATTAAGTTTTTTTGATAGAAGGTCACTTTTATCTATCCAGTAATCATAAACTTCGACATAACATTCAAACTCATTAAACTCTTTAATAATTTCCAATACTTTTGAGTTTCTCATATCTGGACAATTTTCTTTGAATGTTGCACCTAACACTAAAATTTTTGCATATTTTAATTTTTTATCTGCTTTTATCATACTTTTTATAGTTTTATCGACGATGAGTTTACTCATACTATTATTTATCTCTCTTGCACCTAAAATAAGGTTAGGTATATATCCTAAAGTTTGTGCTTTATATGTAAGGTAATATGGGTCAACACCTATACAATGACCACCAACAAGACCTGGAAAAAGTTTCACAAAATTCCACTTTGTACTTGCAGCTTCAATAACATCTTGTGTATTTATATTCATAAGGTCAAATATTTGTGCAAACTCATTAATAAGTGCTATATTGACATCTCTTTGTGTATTCTCTATAACTTTTGCAGCTTCAGCTACTTTTATAGTTGGTGCTAAATGTGTTCCTGCTGAAATGATAGATTTATAGAGTAAATCTATTTTTTGAGCTATTTCAGGTGTTGAACCAGATGTAATTTTTAAAATATTTGTAATAGTATGTTTTTTATCCCCTGGATTAACTCTCTCTGGAGAGTAACCACAAAAGAAACTTTTATTAAATTGTAATCCACTATATTTTTCTAAGATAGGCACACAAATATCTTCTGTAACACCAGGATAAACAGTTGATTCATAAATGACTATATCATCTTGTTTAAGAATCTCTCCTATTGCTTGTGTAGATTTTATTATTGGAGTTAAATCTGGTTTATTTGATTTATCTATGGGAGTTGGAACAGTTACTATATATATATTACAAGTTTTACAACTATCTATATTATTTGTAAAAATAGTTCCATTATTGAGGGCATCTTGAATCTGTTCTTCTGATAGTTCCAATGTTCTATCAAAACAATTATTAAGTTCATCAATCCTATCTTTATTAATATCTAAACCAATAACAGGAAATTTTTTACTAAAGGCATGAGCTAAAGGTAGACCTACATACCCTAAGCCTATTATACATATTTTATCTATCATTTTTTTTTCCCATATTAATTTATAAATAGGAGTATACTATAACCAAACTCTATTCAAAATATAGAATAGTATAGGATATAAACTAACACTTAAAAGATAAAAAGAGTTAAAAGTAAGAGATATTTTATATCTTCTTTCTTTTATTTCATTGCTAGATGGTATAAATCCTGTTGCTATACCAAAAATAGTACCTATAAAAAGCATTGTATATAAAAAGTATCCAATATAATAATAATCACTTTGTAAAAAACAGAATGGACAGTGATGAAAGGGTTGTTCGTAGATATATGTCCCAAAAAAAACGATAAGAGTTATGATAGATGTAATGATAAATAAAATATTACTTATTGCAAAAAGAGAGGCTTTTTTTAGGAGATAAAAACTTATCATAAAAAGAAAATTACTATAAAAAATAGCTAAAAGTATAGGGTTACCTATATGAAAAAAATCTGATATATAAAATGTTGCAGAACTAGAGTAAATTGTTCCACAACAATCTACAATTTTTGTTGTATCTATTGCATTAAACATCATTATCTCTACGATTAATTCAGTAATAAAAAGTAGAGAAGCTATATTAAAAAGAGTAAATTTTAATTTTGTATAGGGTTGATTTTCATATTTTATATCTTCATTGTGAAGAAAAAGCCAATAGGAAAATATATAAAGATTTAAAATTTTCAATATAAAAAGAGGGCTACCATAGGCAGTAGCATCAACAACACCAGCCCCACACATCGCTCCAGGTAAAATAAAGGATATTTTATCAAGTGTAAAGATAAAAAAGAGGAAGAGAGGGATTTTTATGATAAATATATATTTTATTATTGTAGCTGTTAAAAAGCTTTGCTTTTCTAAAGTGTATTGAAGTTGAGTAGTTGCATCTCTATTCCATTGAAAAGATATTTTTATTGATATGATAAATGCTATAAGAGTAAAAATTATAAAAATAATATTTACTATAATAATAGTTAAAACTTCAGGAGTTAAAATCATAAAATAGCTGTTCCATCAGATATAGTTATCTCTCTATCTACTATATCAAGATTGAAAAAGAGTGGGTCATGTGTTGCGATTATTATTGTTTTATTTTCTGATTTTAGTTTTTTTATTATCTCTATAAAGGAGAGAGATAATTTTTTATCAAGATTAGCTGTTGGTTCATCTGCTATGATTATTTTAGGATTATTTACATTGGCTCTTGCTATGGCAACTCTTTGCTGTTCTCCACCCGAAAGATTTTTAACTAAACTATCTTTTTTATGCTCTATTTGAAACATTTTCATCACTCTTTCAAGTTTCTTTTGAGCTAAAGATATATTAAGGTTTAGAGGGATAAGAGGAAGTAAAATATTTTCTTGAACTGTTAATGTTGTTATAAGATTGTATTTTTGAAAGATAAAACCTATATTATCACGTCGATATATCGATGCAAAGTTATCAGGTAGTTTTGAAATTTTTTTCTTATCTACTATAACCTCTCCTGTTGTGGGTTTACTTAGAGATGCGATAAGAGAAAGAATAGTACTTTTCCCACTTCCACTTGCCCCTTTGAGAACAATCAACTCACCCTCATTGAAAGAGAGATTTATATCTTTTAAAGCAGTTACTTTTTCTATACTATTTGTTTCATATATTTTAAAGATGTTTTTGAGTTCTATCATTATCGTATAACCTCGTCAGCCTCAAGAGTTGCAACTCTCCATGATGGGATAATAGTGGCAGATATATAGATAGGAATAGTTAAGAAAAAAATTAAAAAGAGTGTTTGAATATCGATGATAAAAGGGAGTACAAATGATGGTTTAAGTGCTGAATAGCCTATAAATATATCTCGTAAAAGAGGTGCTTGTAGAATATATACAAAAAAAAGAGCAAGAGTTACACCAACTGTATAGGAAAAAAGTGAGATGATACTTGCCTCATAAAATTTTTCTTTAAGTATATCATCTATCTGCCAACCGAGAGCCTTTAATATCCCTATCTCTTTTTTCTCTTCGCTACTCAATCCATTTGCTTTATCGTAAATAATAATAAAAAAGGTAAATAAGGAGATAATAAAAAGGGTTAAAAAGATGCCACTTTTATAATTAAATATATTTTGATAACTAATTTTTATATCTTTATTTGTTACTACTCGTGCTGTTGGATAGAGGAGTTGTATCTTTCTTGCTATTGTGTCTATCTCATTTGGATTTGAAACTTTAACAACTATATCTGTGGCAAGATTTTCCTCTATATCAAATATTTCACGAATATCGCTATTTGTCATTACTATTATGTCGTTCGATTCTAACTCTGTTTGTGTATCAAAACTTTTTCCTAAAAATATTTTTTTTAAAGTTCCATTTGGTTTAATAAAATTGAAATAATCTTTATAGTAATTTTCGTGCATCACTTTTTTTACACCTTTTCCCATTAGCATATAAGAACTATTTTCAAAATCTATCTTTTTTACTACATTAGATAGAGTTTTTGTATATTGATTTTCAAACTCCTCTACACCAATAAGAGTAAAATAAACATCTGCTTTTTTAAAATAGTAATAACCCCAAACTCTAGGAATAGCATCTTCAACTCCTTCAATAGTTAAAATCTCATCCACAGTATCAATATCTATATCATAGTGACGACCAGCTTTCATATTTTGGACAATGAGTTGAGGAAGGGTATCTACTGTTGTATCTAACTCATATTTAATAGAGTTAGTTATATAAAAAACAGATGTTAGTAAAAATGTAAGAAAAGTAAAAACTATAACTATAAAAAAGTTTTTAGATTTTTGTCGTAAAAGTGCATTGATAGCAAACTCTAAAAGATATAGGTTAAAACTATTTTTCATCTGAAATATAACCACTTTTATAAAGATGAGAATGAGAGATAGTATAAGAGGTAGGGGTATATTCTCTTAATGTTCCATCATCTTGATAGATACTAAAAAGGTCACTTAATGTTCGATGTCTTGATGTGTAAGATTGAGTAGAAAGTGCTAAATCTGGAAGAGAACTTATCTTTAAAAAAGCTATCTTTTTCTCTCTCATCTCATCACTCATACCTTTAAAAAGAGAGAGATAAACTATCTCTGTAATGAAGAGGAAGAGAGTAAAACTAAAAAATGAGAGGAGATAGATACTTTTTTTATTCATCTAGTTTATAAACTTCTTCTATTTTTATATCCTGAAACTTTATCACTTGAGAACCTCTATGATCCATATAAAAAGTTTGAGCATCTTGTTTATCTTTAAAAGGAATAAGTTCATTTCCCATAGGTCCATAAATATCACTTCCAACAACATAATAGGCTTTTTTTCCATCGATAGCTTTTTGAGAGTAATAATCGGTTACTAAAATTTTAGAAATATCTTTTTTATGTTTAAAATAGTATTTAAGGAGGTCTTTTACACCATCAAAAGAGTAATGTTTTTGAGAGTAAAATATTTGTGCTGCCCATCGAGGGTATTTATATACAAACATTCCACATATAGGACATTTTTCATCTTTTGAGATATGAATACTCTCTTTAGTATCTTTTAAAATACCAATTTTTTTTACCTCAAATAGATAGAGTGCAACTGCTTGAAGTTGTTTCTCTTTAAGAAGCTTACACAATTGTAAATTTTTAATATCAGATTTAAGTTGATTTATCTCTTTATAATTTTCTAGGTTTATATCTTTATGGCATCTTTTTTCAAAAATCTTTTTTCCCATAGGATAGATTTTTTTTCTTTTTTTCTTTAATGTCAGTGCTATATCTGAGTTTAAAGAGTTTTTAGCCATATTAAGTGCTATCTCAAATGAAACTAACTTTCCCTTATATTTTTTTATAAATTCAACAGCATCACTCTCTTTTTTAAAAGCAAGTTTACTCACTTTAGACATCGTTCCATAGATTTTTGAACCGACAACATAAAAAGCTGAAGAGGCATCTATTGGTTGCTCTGTTTTTGCATCTATTACTTGAACAGTTTTTGTATCTATTGTATATTTTTGCATATCGACACTTAAACATCGTAAAGAGCAATATTGTCTATCTTTTCCATTTTTTAAGATAGAGGCATGAGACGTTTTATAAAACTTTTTAAGATTCATTCCACAGATAGGACACCATTTTTTCTCTTTACCTTGTTGCACTAATATAGGTTGAGTAGTTGCAGATTTTGAAAATATTTGAGCAGAAAGGGATAGACTAGAAAGTATAAATAATGATAAAAATAGATTTTTAAATAGCATTAGAAAACTCCTTTATTGAGATAGAGCTAACCTAAATTTATAGGTTAGCTAACATATTAACAAGCTCATCTGGTCTATTTGAACTTTTAATAGCATTATCTTTAGTGATAATTTGTCTAGTCACTAAATCTAAAAGTTGTTGTGTTTGTGTTGTCATATGTGTTTCTTGCTGGTTAAGTTGCATTTGAGAGTAGAGTTGATGCACTTTATCTTCTCTTATCTGATTTTGGATAGCTGGATTTGTTATAAGTATCTCTTGCGTTGCTACTTTTCCTTTTCCTATCTTAGGGATAAGAGTTTGAGAAACAACGGCTACAAGTGAAGATGCAAGTTGCGCACGTACTTGAGGTTGTTCCTCCCCTGGAAAAACATCGATAATACGGTTAATAGTCCCCGGTGCAGAGTTAGTATGTAATGTTCCAAAAACCAAGTGACCTGTTTCAGCAGCAGTAAGTGCAGCACCAATAGTCTCAGCATCTCTCATCTCCCCTATAAGAATGATGTCAGGGTCTTGTCTAAGAGATGATTTAAGTGCTTTAGCAAATGATTTGGTACTACTTCCAACATCACGTTGAGAAAAAAGAGATTTATTGTTTTTATGAACGAATTCAACAGGGTCTTCTATTGTGATGATATGACGACGTTCTGTACGATTTACTTCGTGAAGCATAGAAGCTAGTGTAGTTGATTTACCACTACCAGTAGGTCCAGTTACAAGTATAAGACCCTTCTCTTTTTTAATAAGCTCTTTAAATACAGGAGGGTTTCCATACTCATCAAGTGTTGGTATCTCGATAGGTATCATACGAAAAGCACAAGCGATACCGTGAACAGTACGATAATAGTTTGCACGAAAACGACCAATATCTTTTAACTCAAAAGAGAAATCAAGTTCTAATTCCTCTTCAAAGATTTTCTTATTTTTATCTTCTATAAGAGAGTATGCCATCTCTTCTACATCTTCAGCAGAGAGAATAGGTAAGTTTAAAGCGCGTAACTCTTTATCTATACGTATCTGTGGTTCACTTCCTACAACAAGATGTAAATCAGATGATTCAAATGCTAAAACACTTTTTAATAATTTTTTTATATCAAGATGTTTTGTAGATTTTTTTTCTTCACTCATAAAAATACTCCTTTATAGTTTTCTTCATTAAAACCTACAATTATTTTATCTTCAAACTCAATAATAGGTCTTTTTATCAATAAATTTTCTTTACAAAGCCACTCTTTTTGTGTCTCTTCAGTTAAGTTTTTCTCTTTTAATTCTAAAGTTCTGTATGTTGTACTTCTCTTGTTAAAAAGAGTTTTCATATCTGAATTTTCTAACCAAAAAGAGATTTTATCACATGATACAGCATCCGTTTTAAAATCTTGTAAGTTATATTCTAAATTATGATTTTTAAAAAATTTGAGAGCTTTTTTGACACTATCACAGTTTTTTATGCCATAAACTTGTATCATAATTACTCTATAATTTTAGGAACTATGAAAAAGTGGTCACCACTATTTGGAGCATTGTTAATGATTGCATCATTAATAGTTGTATCACATATCGCTTTATCTTCTCTTGTGAAAGTAGCATCACTATTCATAGCAAATTTATCATCAACATTATCTGTATTAAGTTCACTTAGGTTATCAACAAAATTCATTATTTCAGAGAGTTGCTCTTTAATTTCATCTCTTTTATCATCTGAAACTTTTAGGAAAGATAGTTTTTCTAGTTTATTTAATAGTACATCATCTACTTGCATATATGCCCTTTAATTATAAAATTTATTTTGTAGGATTGTAACAAAAAAAACTTAGTATTAGTTTGCAATATTATGATAAAATCTTTAAAAATAAAAAGGAGTGAAAAATGAGTAGAGAAAAGATAACTGTACCTATGGCAACACTAGAGTTTTTAAAGTATGAAGAGAATGGATTAACATATTATGAGTTCAATGCAACAAAGTGTGAGCCACCAGAACCTATGGTAAATGCTGTTCATGGATTGAAGTTACTTCAAAATAAAAGTGATAGATTAGTAGGAATATTTTTCCATGAACCAACACCTCTTTATGCTAAGGTAGGTTCAGATGTTGAGCATGAAGCGATAGAGTTAGAAAATGGTGATTTTAAGATAATTTTTAAGTTGAAATAATTTAGTTATTTAACTTTCTATTATTTTAATTCTACTAGAATATCCCTTTTAATTAAGGGATTTCACTCATGAAAAATATTTTCTCACTCTTAGGCTCTATGCAAACTATGCTTATCCTAATCTCTATTTTTGCATTCTCTGCTGGATATGCTACTTTTATCGAAAATGATTATGGAATAATTACAGCTAAAGCAGATGTTTACAATGCTTTATGGTTTGAGATATTACTATCTCTTTTAGCTATCAACCTTATCTATAATATATTCAAATATAAGATGTTTACAATTAAAAAAGCTCCTATTTTTATCTTTCATATTGGCTTTATTGTAATTTTACTGGGTGCAACGATAACACGCTATGTTGGTTTTGAAGGGTCAATGCATATTCGAGAGGGTTCAGCATCTTCTATTATGACAAGTTCTCAAACATATTTTAGTGTGAATGCAACTGTTGGAGATGTTACAGAGACAACATCTCAAACACTGTTTTTATCTAAAAGAACATCAAATTATCTCTTTTCATCTTTAGAAATTGACAATAAAAATATTGAAGTGGAACTTATAAAATATATTCCAGATGCTATTGAGATGAGTGTAGAAGATAAGGAAAATGGTATAGCTACTCTTACTATGATGCTAGCAGGAGGGGGTAATAGTGGAAAGGCTATAACATTATCTTATGGAGAATTTAAAGATAATGGAGAGTATATTTTAGATTTTGGTTCTAAAAAAACTTTTGAGAAACCTGTAATTTCTATTTATATGAAAAATGATAAACTCTTTATGAATCACAGTTTAGTATTAAAATATCTTAAAATGGATGATGGTTCAAAAGGGGAATTAGCTATAAATGATTCTGAGCCTTTCACAACAAGAACACTTTTTACAGCAGGAGAGAGTAGTTTTGTACTTCGTAAATTTATGCCTTATGCTTCTAAAAAACTTGTTTCAAATCCAAATGCTTCGGCACAACGTCCAGAATATGATGCACTAGTATTTCATGTAACAGTAGAAGATGTAGAAAAAGATATAACTATTTTTGGAAGAGTAGGCACCATGGCTAAACCATCATCTCATACTATTAATGGAGTAGATATAGATATATCGTATGGTTCAAAAAAGATAGCTATTCCATTTAAAATATATTTGAAAGATTTTCAACTAGACCGTTATCCAGGTTCGATGAGTCCATCTTCTTATGCTAGTGAAGTTGTGCTTATAGATGAAGAGGAAAATATTACTATGCCTTACAGAATTTTTATGAACAATATTTTAGAACATCGTGGATATAGATTTTTCCAATCCTCTTATGACCAAGATGAGAAGGGAACTATTCTTTCTGTAAATAATGACCCTGGGACTCTTCCATCTTATATAGGTTATGCACTTTTAGCATTAGGTATGTTTTGGTCTATTTTTTCACGAAAAAATAGATTTGCTTCATTACTTAAGAAAGCTCAAAAGGCTCGAGAGATAAAAATAAGTTCTCTTTTTCTTTCTTTAGTGTTAGTTTCAGCATTAACACCTGCATATTCTGCTGAATTACATCCAACTATTAAAACTATTATCTCTTTTGATAAGCTACATGCAAATAATTTTGGAAAGCTGATAGTACAAGATAGTGGTGGGCGAATGAAACCTATCAATACACTTTCAACGGAAATATTAGCAAAAATTCATAAAAGTACAACTCTTGAGATAGGGGTAAATAAACTCAACTCTAATCAAGTTATTTTAGGAATGATGGTACGACCAGATGCCTATAAAGATATAAAAATGATACGAGTAAAAGATAAAAAAGTATCAGCACTTATTGGAGCTAGAATAGGCTCAAAATATGCCTCTTTTTCACAGTTTTTTGAAGACTCATTAAATATGAGAGGGTATAAGTTAGCCCAAGCTGTTGAATCTGCTATGAGGAAAGCACCAAAAAATAGAGATAAATTGGATAAAGCTGTTTTAAAAGTGGATGAGATGGTAAATATCTCCTATATGGTTTATACAGGTGCTTTAATAAAAATGTGGCCAAAGAAAAATGATTTAAATAATAAATGGTTTGCCACAATAGAAGCATTACAAACATTTATACCTGAAGATGCAAATGGTTTACAGGAGATAGCATCTAACTATTTTATGGCAGTGGATAGCTCTTTAGTAAGTGGTGATTGGAGTAAATCAGATGAAGCTTTAAGTAAAATAGCACAATATCAAAAATTTTATGGAGCTGAAGTCTATCCAAGTGAAAATAGAATCTCTGCGGAGGTGTTTTATAATGAGGCAAAAATATTTGAAAGAGTATATCCATACTACTTCTTAGTTGGTTTTATACTTTTAGTATTAAGTTTTATCAAGATATTAAAACCAAATTTTAAAATAGAACGATTTACTAAAATAGCTTTAGGTTTGATGATATTATTTTTTATAGCACATACAATAGGACTTATAAACAGATGGTATATTTCAGGTCATGCTCCATGGTCAGATGGGTATGAGTCTATGATATATATAGCATGGGCAACAGTTTTAGCTGGTTTTATATTTTCTAAACGCTCCTCTATGACGATGGCTTCTACGGGTATATTAGCAGGTCTTATACTGTTTGTAGCACATCTAAATTGGATGAATCCACAAGTAACAAATCTTGTTCCTGTTTTAAACTCCTATTGGTTAAGTATTCATGTTTCTATGATTACTGCTAGTTATGGTTTTTTAGCTTTGGGTGCATTGTTAGGTCTTATTACTATCTCTCTCTTTATTCTGAAAAATGAAAAAAATGCAAAACAACTATCTGCATCTATAAAAGAGTTAAATGCTATTAATGAGATGAGTTTAATGGTAGGATTAGTACTGCTTACAGTTGGAAACTTCTTAGGGGGAGTTTGGGCAAATGAATCGTGGGGACGATACTGGGGTTGGGACCCTAAAGAGACATGGGCATTAGTAACTATTTTAGTATATGCAGGTGTTATTCATATTAGATTTATTAAATCACTATATAGTGAATTTAACTTTGCTGTTATCTCTTTACTCTCTTTTACTTCTGTATTGATGACATATTTTGGAGTAAACTACTACCTTGCAGGGTTACACTCTTATGCAAAAGGTGATCCTGTTCCAGTACCAGATTTTGTGCCAGTGAGTTATGCTATTGTATTTATTATAATAGCTTTAGCATTTAGAAATAGAAAGTTAGCCTAAAATATGGAGTTTAGTGGTTTTTCAAAAGAGACACTCCCTTTTTTAGAGTCTATAAAGAAAAATAACAATAAAGAGTGGTTTGAAGCACATCGTAAAGAGTATGATGAGTATATTTTAAATCCATCCCGTGCATTTGTAGAGGAGTTTGGAGAGCATCTTCAAGCTCTTGAACCTACTATAAAATTTTCTCCAAAAATAAACCAATCTCTTTTTAGAATTTATAGAGATACTCGTAGAATGGGAGCTATTAAAATCCCTTTGAAGGAGAGAATAGGGTTTATATTTTGGCAAGGAAATGGCAGTAGAATGCAAACATCATCCTTTTATATGCACTTTTCAGTAGAAGAACTTTTTATAGCCGTTGGTGTACGATGGTTTGAAAAACCGATGTTAGATGCTTATAGAGAGTATATAAAAGATGATAGAAAAAGAGATACTTTAGCAAAATTATTAAAAAAATTAGAGCTAAAAGGGTATAAAAGTATAGAAAAAGGTTACAAACGATACCCTAAGGGTTTTAGTAAAGAGATGAGCGATGTAGATTTGAGTTTATATAAGGGTATGGCAACATATAAAATAATAGAACCTACTCTTATAGTAGATGGTGAAAAGTTGATAGATACTCTTTATACAATATATAATGATATGTTGGAGTTACAGCAGATAGTTTATGAGATTAGTTTGGGTGTGAAATAATAGTTATATTAAAATAAATTAAAAAAAAGAAGAGAAAATATGATACAAAAATTATTAGTAAGTTTAGATTTTAAAGAAACAACTAACAATATATATACAAAACAATATCCAAAGCATAATAATTATGAAATTGTTGTAGATTTAAGAAAAAATAAAATATTATATAGAGATGACAATAAAACAACAGTTGAAAGGGTTGAAGATAAAAAAATACAACTAGGAGATTTAACAACTTCTAATTTTAAAAAAGATACAAATCCTAATTCACAAGAAAATTTTGTAGTTTTAGAATGTGTTGATAGACTTTTATTGAAAGGATATGCTCCAAATGATATACATCTTGAAAGAAAATGGAAGTTAGGACATGGCGCTAGTGGAGGTAAAGCAGATATAAATATTTATGGAAAAGATACTAAAACTTTATTTATTATTGAATGTAAGACATGGGGTTCAGAGTTTGAAAAAGAAAAAGCTAAAATGGAACTTCATGGAGGACAGTTATTTACATATTTACAACAAGACCAAAATGCAAAATATATTTCTTTGTATGCTTCAAAGTTTGATGAAAAAATAATTTATACAAATTTAATTATAAAAATTGATGATAGAAAAGAAGATTTAAAAAAATCTCAAAAAGAGATTGAAGAGGAAAAAATAAAACTATATAGTAGTGCAAAAAATAAAAAAGAATTTTATGAGGTTTGGAAAGAATCTTTTAATCTCTATTTTCATTTTAATGGTATTTTTGATAGTGATGTAAATGCTTATTCAATAAAATTGAAACCATTAAAAAGAAAAGATTTGAAAGAGCTTACTGATTCAGCTAGTGCCTTTAAAAAATTTGCAGAAATTTTAAGACATAACAATATATCAGATAATGCAAATGCATTTAATCGGATTTTATCTTTATTCTTATGTAAAATAGTAGATGAAGAGAAAGGTGATAACGATGTAATGGAGTTTCAAGTAAAAGAGGATGAAGCTTATGAAGCTATTCAAGATAGATTACAACATCTTTATCAAAAAGGTATGAAAGAGCATTTAAAAGAAGATATAGTCTACTATTCGGAAGCACAATTAAAAAATATAATAGATATGTACCCAAAACAAACTCCATTGGAAGAGATAGCTAAAATGTTTAAAGAGCTTAAATATTATACAAATAATGAGTTTGCTTTTAAAGAGGTTCACAATGAAGAATTATTTAAGCAAAATGCAAGAGTTTTAAATGAAGTAGTAAAATTACTTCAAAATTATACATTTAAATATTCTTCAAAACGACAGGTGTTGGGTGATTTTTTTGAATTGATGTTAACTCATGGTGTAAAGCAAAGTGAAGGGCAATTTTTTACACCTATTCCAATAGTTAGATATATAATTTCATCTTTAAATTATTCAAAATTTATTGAAAATAAAATTGATAATAATGAGAAAAACTTTTTACCAAAAATATTAGATTATGCTTGTGGTGCAGGGCATTTTTTAACAGAGAGTATTGATGAAATTCAAAAAATATTAGCAACTGTTAATACTCAAACTATTCATAATAGTTTAGGAGAACGTTTAGAAGAGTATAAAAAAAATACGCAATGGGCTGAACAATATATTTATGGAATTGAAAAAGATTATAGATTGGCTCGAACAAGTCAAATATCATGTTTTTTAAATGGCGATGGAGATGCAAATATAATTTTTGGAGATGGTTTAGAAGAACATGATAGACTAAGATTAAAGAATAAAAAATTTGATTTGATTATAGCAAATCCACCATATTCAGTAAAAGCATTTAAAAATTATTTAAGAGTTAATGAAAAGCAATACTCTTTATATCCATATTTAAGTGAAAAAAGTGGAGAAATAGAAACACTATTTATTGAACGGACAAAACAAGTATTAGATATTGATGGATTAGCAGGAATTATTTTACCAACATCTATATTAAGTAATAGTGGAACATATCAAAAGACTAGAGAACTTATTTTAGAATATTTTGAGATAAAAGGGATTACAGAGCTCGGAAATAAAACATTTATAGCAACTACTACAAGTACTGTTATACTTTTTTTAAAAAGAAGAAACAATAACTTTTTAAAAGATAGAAAATATATAGCTGATGATTTATTTAATGAAGTTCAACGAAAAAGAAATATGGATTTTATTGATAGTTATAAATTATTGGATAAGTTTGTAGCTTTTAGAGAATTTAATAAAAATGATTATCAAGAATTTTTAGATGGAATTATAAATAAATTTTTATTAAAAACTGATATGTTTGAAGATTATAAAAATAGTTTTGATAAATTATCAGAGATAAAAAAATTAAAAACTCAAAAAAACTTTAAAGATTTAGAGAAAACTGAACAAAATAAAGAATTAAGTGTAAGATTTTATGAATATTGTCGAAACATAGAAAAAGAGAAGTTTTTATATTTTATGTTATGTATAAAACAGGGGAAATTTAGAGGGGATGAAAACTACTATACTTTACAAAAAACAGTAATAGTAAATAGTGGAGCTGGAGTTGATGAACAAAAAGAGTTTTTAGGTTACGAGATAGTAAAAAAAGAGGGAATAAAAATAGTTAGTGAACATAAAATGTTTAATCCTAATAATTTAGATGATAATAGTAAGGCAAATTATTATGTAAACCAAGGGATAAATGATGAAATCATAGAAGATATAGATGAAAATTTATCTTCAAATGTTAAGCAATTAGATTTAGTGGATATGATAAGTTTCGATAAAGTAATTTTTGATAAACAGATAAAACCTAATGCTACTAAAAAAATGAAATTTAATACAGAATATCCCTTAATGAAGATAGAACAAGTATGTGAAATAAATTATGGTTCAAGAGTAGTTAAACGAGATGTTAGTGGAACAAAATATAATGTGTATGGTGGTGGAGGTATTACATTTACAATAGATGAATTTAATAGAGAAGATACCATGGTTATTTCAAGATTTGGTATGTCACCTAAATGTGTTCGATATATAAAAGGTAAATTCTTTTTAAATGATTCTGGATTTACATTAAATATTAATACAAAAATTACTTTAAATAAATATTTAGAGATTATTTTACTGAATAATCAAGAATTTGTTTACTTATGTGGAAGAGGTACAGCTCAAAAAAATATGGATATAGAAGAATTCAAAAATTTAAAAATACCAATTCCTCAAAAAGATATACAACAAAAACTTATAAATGAGATGGAAGCAATAGAAAAGAATGAACAATTAAATAAGAATACTATTTTAAAAAAACAACAAGAGATAAAAAATAAAATAGATAATAAAATTTATTCATTAAAGCCATTGAAATTTTTTGCAACTTTAAATCCCTCTAAAATGATAAAAGATGTAGATGATAATACATTAGTAACTTTTTTAGATATGCCAGCAGTTAGTAATGATGGTTTCATTGAAAAACCAATTATTAAAACTTTAAGGGAAACAAAAAAAGGATTTACATTTTTTCAGAATGATGATGTAATCATGGCAAAGATTACACCTAGTATGGAAAATGGAAAAGGTGCTTATGTTGAAAATATGAAAAATAATCTTGGTTTTGGTAGTACAGAATTTCATACTATAAGAGCTATTGATAACGAAGCAATAGGAAAATATATCTATTATCTATTAAAACAAAAAGAGTTTAGAGTAGATGCTTCAAAAAATATGACAGGTTCTTCTGGACATAAAAGAGTACCAAAAGAATATGTTGAAGATTATAAGTTTTTAATACCTAATATAAAAATCCAAAAACAAATTATAAAAGAGATAGAGAGGATAGAAGATGATATTGTGAGATTACAAAAAGAAAATGAACAATTACAAATTCAAAAGAAAAATGTATTGAAAAAATATTTGTAATAGATAAAACAGTACAATAGAGAGATGATTTTGAGAATAGGGAAGTAAAATAGTTTGAAAATAGTAAAAAAAGATATAATCGAAAATATAGAGGGTTCCTACTACAATAGAGGTGTTGAAGACTATAACGAGAAAAAAGTTATGGAGTATAAGGTTGAGGAGGAGAGTGCTGTTGAGCTTCTTCTAACTGCTGTTGTAAATGAAAACAATGGTATAAAATATAAACAAAAGATTATAGTAGTAAAAGATAAAAAAGATATTTATATCGATGGAAAATGTAGCTGTCCCATTGGTTATAATTGCCGACATATTGTAGCTGTTTGTCTTCAATATTTAGATGATTTAGAGGGCAATAATGTTAAACAGATTAAACCTGTTGTAGAGGATGACAGCTCTTTAGATGATTGGCTCTCTCTACTTAAAACAGAGGAGTTAGATAATCTTAAACCTCAAAATGAATATTTTTTAGTATATAGACTTTTTAATAGTGATAATAGATACTATAAAGATGAACTTCAATTTTTTAAAGCAAAAGTGTTGAAAAATGGTTCTATTAGTCAAGGAAGCTATTTAGATAAGTTAAAAATAGGTAATCAACACTCCTATCAAGAGCTTAAAAATAGTGATGATATGGAGATATTATCAGTTGGTTCAGCTCTCTTTACAGATAGTCGTTATAGAAATAAAAATATTGTTTTAGATGGAAAACTAGGTGCTATATTAATCAAAGAGATGATTAAAACAAAAAGATGTTTCTTTGATGATAACAAACACCCTTTAACTTTTAGTAAAGAGCTTTTTAAAGTAGAGTTTGAGTTTACACTTCATAAAGGAGTTTATACACTCAAGTCTAGTATAGATACAAATATCTATAAAGTAGTAGATTCTAGCCCCTCTTTAGTAATAGATACCCTTACAAATATTGTCTATGAGATGGAGATGGAAGATAGCCTATATAAACAACTTACTCATGCCCCTAAGATAGATAAAACAAAAATAGGCTATGTTTACTCCTCCATAGGTCAAGCTATACCAACTATTGAACTTAAAGCCCCTAAAGCGATAAAAACAGTTCAACTTGATATAAAACCTACTCCTCAACTTCATCTAAAATATACAAAAAATGAGAGTGGAAAAAGTTTTAACTCCTTTTATATAGATTTTAAATATGATGAATATATTTTAAACTATGAGCCTCAAAATGAGATACACTCTATCTATAAAGATAACTCTAAAATAGAGTTAAAAAGAGATTTAGCTTTTGAAAATAGTGTAAGACGAACTATTGAGGCCTTAGGTTTTAATCTTCATATTATAGAGAATAATCTAACAGTAAAATTGACAGATTTAAATAAACAAGCACAATTAAAAGTGTGGAAACAGTTTTTACATTCCGATATTTTAGAGTTAGAGAAAGAGGGTTGGATAATAGAGTATGATGAGGAGTTTGACCTTAAATTTGAAACAGATTCAACGATAGTTGTTGATAGTGAAGATAAAAATGGTTGGTTTCATCTCTCTTTTAATTTTGAGTTTAATGGTATCTCTCAGCCTATCGCCCCTTTAGTTATAGGGATTGTAGAGGAGTTTGATGATTTTGAAAATATGCCACAATTTATAAATATTGAGGTAGCTGAAAATCATTTTATAGAGGTACCTACTCAGCAGATGAAGCCTATTATAAAAACGATTATTGAACTTTTAGATAAGCAAGATAAAAATGGAAAGATAAAAGTTTCCTCTTTTGATGCGCATCTTATAGATTTTTCTGATGAAGATATTAAGTGGAGAGGTTCTAAAGATATACTCAATATCTCTAAAAAATTAAAAAACTTTAAGGGTATAGAAAAAGTAGAACCTTCGGAGGTTTTAAATGCTGAGTTAAGAGACTATCAGCAAGATGGTTTAAACTGGTTACACTTTTTGTTTGAATTTAATTTTGCTGGTATATTGGCAGATGATATGGGTCTTGGAAAAACTATTCAGACATTAGCACATCTCTCAAAACTTAAAGAGGATGGAAAACTAACAGCTCCATCACTTATAATAATGCCAACATCTTTGATAGCCAACTGGAAAAATGAAGCGAAAAAGTTTACACCAAATCTTTCAGTATTATCACTACACGGTACAGAGAGAGCGCAACGTTTTGGAGAGATAAAAAATAACGATATTTTATTGACTACCTATCCCCTTATAGTAAGAGATAAAGAGATTTTTGATGAGTATGAGTTTACATATATTATTTTAGATGAAGCACAAAAGATTAAAAATCCAAAAACAAAGATGACATTAGCTATAAAAACTCTTAAAAGTAAACATCGTTTAGCTTTGAGTGGAACACCTATTGAGAATCATCTTGGAGAACTTTGGAGTATATATAGTTTTTTAATGCCAGGGTTTTTAGATACATTAAGCTTTTTTAAGAAATATTATCAACTTCCAATAGAAAAAGAGAAAGATTTTGAAAAGCAAACACTTCTAAACAAACGTGTAAAACCTTTTATGATTAGACGTACAAAAGAGAAAGTAGCACACGAACTCCCAGCTAAAACAGAGATAATAAAATATACACAGTTCGAAGATAAACAATCAAAACTGTATGAGTCTATCCGAGTAACGATGGAGAAAAAAGTTAGAGAGGCTGTTTCAACGAAAGGTTTAGGTTCTTCACATATCACTATTCTTGATGCACTTTTAAAACTTCGTCAAGTATGTTGTGACCCTAGTTTACTTAGTATAGAGGAAGCAAAAAGAGTTCACGAATCAGCAAAATTAGCACTCTTTTTAGATTTAATAGATGAACTTTTAGAAGAGGGTAGAAAAATTTTAGTATTTTCTCAGTTTACTACTATGTTAGCTATTATCGAAGAAAAAGTAAAAGAGAGAAATATCAACTATTCAAAATTAACAGGTTCAACAAAAGATAGAGAGGGTGCGATAGATAAGTTTACAAAAGGGGGAGCAGATATGTTTCTTATCTCTCTCAAAGCTGGAGGTGTAGGGCTGAACCTTGTAGAAGCAGATACAGTTATACACTATGACCCTTGGTGGAATCCTGCTGTAGAAAATCAAGCAACCGATAGAGCATATAGAATAGGGCAAACAAAAGCAGTATTTGTTTATAAACTTATAGTGGAAAATACGATAGAGCAGAAAATTTTAGATATGCAGAAAAAGAAACAAGCACTTCAAGATGGGATTTATGATAATAATAAACAGCAAGAGGATGTGAAGTTTAGTGGGGATGAATTGTTGGAGTTGTTGAAATAGAATATAAAGTTTATAAGGAAAATAAAAATGCCAGAAATAAGTAGATTCTTAGGAATAAAAATATTTATGTACTTTAATGAACATAATCCACCTCATTTTCATATCGAATATAATGAATATAAAGCATCAATAAATATTAAAACCTTTGGTGTAATGGAGGGAAGAGTTCCCTCTAAAGTTTTAGGATTAGTTGTTGAATGGGCAGAAGACCATCAAGAAGAGTTACTTTCAAATTGGGACACTATTAAAGAGAGTGGTGAGTATTTGAAAGTTAAACCTTTAGTTTAAAAATATGCTTACTATTGTTAACGCTATCTATCAAGATAATTATAAAATAGCTCTAAAATTTAACGATGAAAAAAATGGTATTGTAGATTTAGAAGAGTTTATATTTAACACAAAATTTAAACCATTTAAAGAGTTGAAATCGATAGAAAAATTTAAAAGTTTTCGATTAGATTATACTTTGAAATGGGGGGAAGATTTAGATTTAGCACCTGAATATCTTTATTTTAAAACTTTTGAGAATGATAAAGAGTTACAGATTAAATTTAAAGAATGGGGATATAAATAAAATGCTATGGACTTTATGTCCATAGTAAATATATTTATAAATTAATTATGCACTGAAACGAAAACTTAAACGAGTTTTATCTTGTTTAAGTTTTTTATAAAGTTTAAACTTTGCTTTTTCTAACTCTTCATCATTGTATGAAAATGCCTCTTTAAGTTCGCTTTCATCTCTATTTGCAAAATCCATAGCAAAAAGCTTTAACTCTTTTTTTGTAAGTTTTGATTTTAAAACAGCATATAGCTCTTTGTCATCTTCTAGTAAGTTTTCTATATCCAATACACAAAATTCACTTATCGCATTTCTAAAACTATTTTTATTGTGGTACTGTTTCCATACTGTGTTTTCTAACATATCTATTCCTTAAATATTATATTTTTTCTAAAATCTGAGTTAAATCTTTTGTTTCGATGATTATATTTGCTTCAGCTTTTAGTATATCTCTTGCACAAAATGCAACCCGTGTTCCAGCATGAGCAAACATACTCAAATCGTTTGCTCCATCACCACATACTAAAGTCTCCTCAGGAGTTACACCTAGAATGTTTTGTAAACGAACTAACATATCACCTTTGGAGTGTGAAAACATCATATCTCCGCCGACTAAGCCTGTTAATTTACCATCTTTTTCATGGAGTACATTTGAAAAGTCAGCATCGTAGCCAAGTATATCTTTTGCATGACCTGTTGCAGTTCGAAAACCACCACTAAAACAGATAACTTTTATACCTCTACTTTTGAGTTCACTTATCGTCTCTTTTGCACCTTTCATATAGGGAAGATTTTGGCTAATTTTCTCTACAATACTAAACTCAAGACCCTCTAAAAGTTTAACTCTTTGTTGGAGTGATTCAAAAAAATCAAGTCTCCCACTCATAGCCTCTTCAGTTATGTGAGCAACTTCTGCACCTATACCTAGTTCATCGGCAAAAAAGTCGATAGTTTCACCATCCATCAATGTAGAATCAAAATCAAAAACAGCAAGTTTTAACATATATTTTTTCTCTCTTTGTTATAATAGTGTCATTATAGCGAATTAGGAAAAAAATGAGCATAGAAGAGTTGATAAAAAATATGAGTGAAGATGATTTAAAACAATTAACTCACGAATTTTATAAACAGAAAAATAAAATACCGACATATCAGTATAGTAAAGTGACAAAAAACTTTATATTTAATGGAACTACTAAATATACTATAACAATAAATTTACTAAAATTTAAAAGATTTTTCTTGGCTAGGATAACAATTCTTGTTGCTATATTTAATTTGCTTTTGATAGTATAAAGCTTTTTAACACACCAGTATAAAATAGCCGTGTTTAACAATTCAAATCTTGATATAATTTCGATAAAATTGATTTAAAAGAGAATATATGCAAATAATAACACCACATTTTATACTATTAAAAGATAAAGTAGTTACAAATCTATCGATAGCATTTGAAAAAACTATTGTAAAGATTGCTCCTTATGAGGCATTGATAGAGGAGTTCCCAGAAGCTAAAGTCACAACATTAAGAGAGAACTCACTAGTTATGCCAGGGCTTATAAATGCTCACGTTCATATAGAGTTTTCAGCCAATAAAACTGAACTGAGTTATGGTGATTTTATGGGTTGGCTATATAGTATTATAGAAAATCGTGAAGATTTGATAGGGGGATGTGATACGGAGTGTATGAAAAAAGCGATAGATTCTATGCTAGACTCAGGTATCACAACTTTTGGAGCGATAAGTTCTCACGGAATGGATTTAGATGTTTGTGCAGATGCTCCTCAAAATGTTGTCTATTTCAATGAACTTATAGGCTCTCAAGCAGTGATGGCAGATACACTTTTTCAAGATTTCCTTTCAAGATTAGATGCTTCAAAAACTATTAAACGAGATGGATTTCATCCTGCCGTTGCTATTCACTCTCCATACTCTGTTCATCCTATTTTGATTAAAAAAGCTTTAGAGATAGTTAAGTATGAGAACCTAAAATTAACGGCTCATTTTATGGAGAGTAAAGCTGAAAGAGATTGGTTAGATAATAGTGAGGGGGATTTTAAAGAGTTTTTTCAAAATCTTTTAAAACAAAATCGAAATGTAAGTGATGCCAAAGAGTTTTTAGGAAATTTTGATGGGCATAATGCACTTTTAACACATGCTTCAAATGCAAATGATGATGAACTAAACTCTATCGCTTTAAATAAGCATACTATTATTCATTGTCCTATCTCAAACAGACTTTTAGGAAATAAAACTCTTAATATAAAAGCACTTAATGATAAAAAAATTCGTTGGATAGTTGCCACAGATGGATTAAGTTCAAACTATAAACTAGACCTTTTTGAGGAGATGAAAATATCTCTTTTTATGCACAGTGATGCACCTCTTTTAGAGTTTGCTAATGCACTTTTACGAGGTGTAACAATAGATGCAGCAGAAGCTTTAGGATTAAATACAGGAGAGATAGCTGAGGGTAAAAATGCTGATATGATAGTGTTAGATTTAGATAAAGAACCTACAAAAGAGTTGGCTATTCATCTTATACTTCATAGGTATAATATTTCTAATATTTGGATTAATGGAAAATTAGAGAAATAGATATAAATATTATAAAAAAATTAAATGTTTTTTTTCTTTAGATAGTGCATATTTATTTGCACATTCTCATCTGATAAATAAATTTCAAATTTTGCTTTAAGAGTTTGATTATCAAACTCCTTAAATTTAATTAAAAGATAGGGTACATTATAATAACTTGTACCCTTTGGTTTTAACTCTTGACGAATTGATTGATTGGTATGGTTTAGATATAAAATATTTTGAGATACAATTTTTGCATAAGATTTATGGATAACTAATCCACCATTTGCAAACAGAGTCCACCTTAATTTAAAAAGTTTCTTCTGCTTACCATAACTTATATATATTTGAACAAATTCATCTTTGACCAAAGATATATTTTTGACACTTCTAAAATCATTGGCAAAAAGAGAGATAGAAAAAAAAATTAAAAATAAAAACCTAAGCAACTATCTCAGTACCAACACCATCAGAAGTAAAAAGTTCTAATAACATCGAATGTTCTATACGACCATCTATAATATGAGCTTTTTGCACCCCACCCTCTAATGCTTCTAAACACGCATCAACTTTTGGAACCATTCCACCATTAATAGTGCCATCATCTTTAAGTGCCTCTACTTCAGCTTGAGTTAGATGTGTAAAAAGTTTTTTATCGTTATCTAAAACACCAGCTGTATCTGTTAAAAATACTATCTTATTTGCACCTATCGCTTTAGCTACATACGATGCACAAAGGTCTGCATTTATATTAAATCCAGGATGACCCATCTCTTCACCAGTTGCTATTGGCGCTATTACTGGGATAAAATCATCATTTAAAAGCTTATCTACTACCTCAGCTTTCACATCTGTAATATTTCCAGTTAAGCCCCATTTAGCAAAATCTTTCGCCTTAGCAGAGATAAAATGAGCATCTTTTCCACTTATACCGATAGCTTTTGCACCATGAGAATTTAAAAGTGAAACTATCTCTTTATTTATCTCTCCACTAAGTATCATCTCAGCTATACGCATAACCTCTTTTGTCGTTACACGTTGTCCCTCTATAAACTTTGTATCTATATTAAGAGCATCTAACATATCTGTAATTTTTTTACCACCACCATGAACTATAACAGGTCTAATTCCTACAAGATACATTAGTAATATATCTTCGGCAAATTTTTCTTTTAGTTGAGGAGAAGTTTGTGCTGAACCACCATATTTTATAACCACAATCTCATTTCTAAACTCTTTTATAAATGGTAACGCATCGAGAAGTGTTTTTACTGTTTCAATTTTCTTTTGCAATATATTTTCCTTGTAAGTAGTTTTTTATATAATATCTTAATGTTAATCAATATATGTTTAAATAATTATCTCAAAAAAACTTACTCTTTTAGCCTTACAATATCTGCTCCAACACCTTCTAACTTCTTCTCTAAAGCATCATAACCACGGTCAAGATGATAAATACGATGAATATTTGTTTCTCCATCTGCAACTAAACCAGCTAAGACTAAAGCGCTTGATGCTCTTAAATCTGTTGCCATAACATCTGTCCCACTTAGTTTTGATTTACCATTTACAGTTGCTGTATGACTATTTAATGATATATCTGCACCCATACGTTGAAGTTCACTTACATGCATAAAACGATTTTCAAAAAGTTTCTCTTCTATGATAGAAACGCCATCTGCTTGTGTAGCTAATGCTAAAAATTGAGCTTGCATATCTGTTGGAAATGCTGGATACTCTTGTGTTACAATTTTCACAGGTTTTATAACTTCTGAGGGATGAATAGTTATACTATTTTCAGTTATAGTAAAACTACTTCCCATCTCTTCAAGTTTTGCTAAAACTGAACCTAAATGTGAGGCATTTACATTTTGAATTGTAATAGTTGATTTTGTGATAGCACCTGCACATAGATATGTTCCAGCTTCTATTCTATCTGGAATAACAGAAAACTCTTTAATATTTACTAACTCCCCTGCTGTTCCATGGATAGTTAATATTGCTGTTCCTATACCATCTATCTGAACTCCACTATCATTTAAAACTTCACATAACTGTACAACCTCTGGTTCTCTTGCTGCATTTGTGATAACAGTTCTACCTTTGGCTAAAGATGCTGCCATAATAATATTTGCTGTACCTGTTACTGTTATTTTATCAAAAATAATATCACACCCTTTGAGTCCATTAGGTGCTGTTGCTTCTATATATCCAGCTTTAATATCTATATGAGCACCCATCTGCTCTAACGCTTTAAGATGCAAATCCACTGGACGTTGTCCAATAGCACATCCTCCCGGCATAGAAACTTCACAATGACCAAACCGTGCAAGAATAGGACCTAATACAAGAATAGAAGCTCTCATCGTTTTTACAATATCATAAGTCGCTTTTGTTTGTGAAATTTTTTGAGTATCTACAATAGCTTTATCATCTTTAAAATCATAAGTAGCCCCAAGATTTGACAGTAATTTTAAAAGAGTTTTTATATCTGCAACATGGGGTAAATTTTTTATATTTACACTGTTTTTAGCCAATATAGTCATAGCAATAAGTGGTAACGAAGCATTTTTAGCACCAGAGATATTGATAGTTCCACTAAGAGATTTAACTCGCTTTGTTTGTAAGTAATCCATATATTTTCACCCGATTTGCAAATTTTAAATTATAGTAATTATAGCCAACATTACTTGATTCACCTATAATTTTGTTATACTTATTAAAAATAATTTTTAATTTCAAGGCTAAATATGGGTAAATTTTATCTTTTATTATGGTTAAAATGGATTCTTCGTATATCGTTATGTAGTATTGGTTTAGCTTTATTTATCACGCTAACCATAACTATTGCTCTTTATATTAATCAGAATATGCCACCATTAAATAGTTCTATTGTATATGCTCTTTTTGATATAGTTAAATTTTGGTTTCCAATTGTATGGAGCTTTACTCTACTTATAGCACTCTTTAGAAGTATAAAATATCTATTTAATAAACGAATAAACAATTTTGAACTACAACTTTTAGATTGTAAATATCGTGAAAAGATAGAATTTATAGGCTATGGAGACTTAGTTAAAGTTTGGCGAAAATGGTTTATGCTTCTTATATGGTTAGTAGTTGTTGAGATGATACTCTCAACAATTTTAATAGATGAATGGTTTAATATTTACTGGCTATTTATAGCTATTTTAGTGGCAGGGTATTTCTCTTTTGTTCTTTTAGGAAATCGATGTAAACGTATAAATATCACAAATCATTTTGCTATAAAATAGGGATTTAATAGATTTTTTTTATTGTAGATTAAAGGTTTATTATTTGTAAACTGACATATTAGCTTTCCACTTTCCCTTATGATAGCATCAGCAGCAGCGGTATCCCATTCCATACAAGGAGCCAAACGAGGGTATATATCTACTTCACCTGAAGCGACCATACAAAGTTTTAAACTACTACCTTTTCTTACCACTTTTTTCTCTTTAATCGATGATATTTTTTCTACAAATTTTTGATATTCTTGAGTTAAGTGAGAATTACTTATCGCAATAATATATAGATTATCATCTCTAGTTAAAGGTATTTTTACACCATTTTTAAATCCACCCTCACCCTTCTTTGCTTTATATAAATCTTCTGTTACAGGTACATAAACAACACCTAAAACAGGAGTAGTTTTATATATAAGAGCTATATTTATTGTAAACTCACCATTTTTCTTTACAAACTCCTTTGTTCCATCTATTGGATCTATACACCAGTAGTATTCCCAATTTTTTCTTATTTCATATGCTATTTCATTATTTTCTTCTGACATTATGGGAATAGTAGGATAAAGTTTTGTTAAAGAGGAACAGATAATTTGATTTGCTTTTAAATCAGCTTCAGTAATAGGAGAATTATCCTCTTTATATTCTACGGAAAAATCTTTTCGATATATTTCCATAATTGCTATTCCTGCTTTTTTTGCTATTAACTCTATATCATCTAATTTTATTTTATTTATCATATTTCCTCTTTTTCTTTATATATAAAAAGCCGAGTAAATATTTCATCCTCTTTCACCTCTATCTTCAACCTTTGAAATGAATAGGGATGTGTAAATTCCAAAGATTTAGAATGTAAAAGTAATCTTTGTATATCAAACTCCTTTCTTACCATCTTATTATGTTCACCTCTTCCATATTTTGTATCACCTAAAATATGATGAGAAAGATGTTTCATATGACGACGTAGTTGATGTTTCCTTCCTGTTTTTGGTCTCAATTCAACTAATGAATATCGACTTTTTTCATATCTCCCAACTGCAAAGTCTACCTCTACTATATCTAATCTTTTAAATGCTGTTTGTGCATCTTGTGGCTCTTTATCTTGAGAAGATTTTTTATCAGCTATCTTATCAAGTTTAATACTCAAAGGATAATCTATAAATCCATCCTCTGCAATATATCCACGAACAACTGCTACATAAGTTTTTTCAATAGTATGCTCTTGAAACTGTTGAGAAAGTAACTTAGCTGTATATGAATCAAGTGCAAAAAGTAATACACCAGATGTTGGTTTATCAAGTCTATGGACAGGATATACCCATTGTCCTATCTGATCACGAAGCATTTTCATTGCAAAATATATCTCATTTTTATCTATCATAGATTTATGAACTAATAATCCACTTGGTTTATTTATAGCAATAATATATTTATCTTTGTATAGTATTTCTAATTCTGTATTTAAGAATTTCATACTGTTCTTCCTTATCTAATTGTTTCTATAATATATTTTATATCATTTTTTAATGACCAATTCTTTAAATACTCTCTATTTATTTTTACTTTATCTGGCCAAATAACTTTATCATTATACTCTTTTGGATTTTTTTGTTTAGATAAAATAATCTCTTCATCTTTATATTTTAAAGATGCTGGTCCTGTAATACCTGGGAGAATAGTTAAAATAATTCTATCCTCACCATCAAGTTTATCAGCATAACCTTCAACATCTGGACGAGGACCTACAAAACTCATATCACCTAAAATTATATTAATTAACTGAGGAAGTTCATCTATTTTTGTTTTCCGAAAAAATTTACCACTATTTGTAATTCTAATATCAGAAGAAGAGGTAATCGTTGTATCAACTCCCTCCACTTTTTTCATTGTTTTTATTTTAATAACATAAAAAAGTTTTCCATCTTTTCCAACTCTTTTTTGTAAAAAGAAACCATTTGATTTTGTATCAATAGTAGCAATTATCCATGCTAATAAAATTATCCACCAAATAAATAATAGACCTATAACAGCTAAACTTATATCAAATATATATTTTATTTTTAAATTCATCTAAAACAATCCAATATAATTCATCGCCAAAGAACTATAACTAAAATTATCTATAACATAGTGTTTTCCATTTATTCCCATATTTTTACGCTCAACTAGACTTAAAGAGTTTAACTTAATAATAGCATCTGCTATCTCTTTTGTATTATGTGCTTCAACAGTTATACCACATTGTGCTATTTTAACAATATCCCCTGCACCTGAAAAAGCATTTATTATAGGGGTAGCACTATACATATAATCAAATAATTTATTTGGAGATGTTCCATATTTGTATAAATTCTCTTTATTCCAACCTAAAAAGCACACATCAAAATATCCTAACATAGATTGAATCTGTTTTTTATCAATAGCATCTATAAATAAAATATTATCACTTTCAAATTTTTCTTTTAAAGATTTTTTTTCAGTACCTTTTCCGACAATAATAAATACAATATCTTTTCTATCTTCTAAAAGAATAGCACTCTCCAAAAAACTTTCTAAAGCATTTGCCACACCTATTGAACCTGTATAACCAACTATAAATTTATCAGTTGGAATTTTTTTTATAAGTCTATTATCTAATAACTCAATATTTTTTATCTCTTGCAAATCTATTCCATTACTAATCCACTTAAACTTTCTATTTATACCTAAGTTATTAATATGTTCTCCATAGTTTTGCAGATTAGATACAATAATATCTGCTTTTTTAAGAGCAAATTTTTCTGCAAAACTCATTAATTTTATAAGAGGATGAGAAACTTTAAAACCCCCTATCTCAATTAAACTTAATGGCCAAATGTCTTTTACTTCAAATATCAATTTTGCACGATAAATTTTTGCTAATATATATGCTGGAAAAATTGAAAATGGAGCGATAGAAGACATAATAATAATATCTGGTTTTTTTAATTTTAATGGAAGAAAAAAAAGTTTACTCATAAAAAGAAACCATTTTAAAACCCGTTTTTTGTTATTTGACATCCCATAATTAAAAACTTTAATCCAAAGATATTCTATACCATCTATACTTTCCATCTTTTTTTTTGGAAAATTCTGAAAAAGATGTGAATAAGAAGCACTTATAATTGTAGTAGTGTAACCAGCTTTTACTAACTCTTTCGCAAGATAATAATGCCTAAACTCCATCCCATACTTTGGAGTTCCTGCATACTCATTTATTATCCAAATATTTTTTTTCATCTATATTTTAAGCTTATAAATTTTTGCTAATGGATTTAATATTACAGGTTCAAATAAAGAACTATCATATTGTTCTAATACAAACATCTGAATAAAAAGAGAGTTATACATTTTTGTATCTAAAACAAGAAACTGATTATAATTTTTCATAAAAATCACATTAATTGGAGAGTTTCTATCTAAAACTTGCATATTTTTTTCTAATTCTCCCTTTTTGTTATATTGAGTAATAACAAAATTATTTACTTTCATCTTTTCCTTACCTATTTTTATCTCTCCAGTTTGTTTATTTAATATAATATTATTTCCTAAATAAACACTATTCCCTTTATCTTTAAAACCTCTTGATTTATAAAAAAATGAATTTCTATATCTTTTTCCTGTTATTAAATCTAAATTAGAGAAAAGTGTAACTGTTGGAAAAATATTTAACATTCTATTTGGAAGATAGATAAAAATATCTCTAGTTTTCTTAGGTAATTTATAATTAGTTAAACTCAATTCATCCAATAATATATTTGGATTTAATTGATTTTCTTTTTTATTATGAAATATCTCATTTGCAACTATTTTATAATCACTACTAACATAAGTTTCAACAGCTAATCTTGAAAGGTTTGCTGCTTGTATTTGAGAGTCTGTGTTTAAAATTTGCGAAATTATAAAATTATCATGATTGTGTTTACCACCATCAATAAGAGTATTTGTATTTGAGTAATACCAAATTGGATAACCATAATCCCACCATGTTAATGTATAATCTTTAGGTGTTGAAATTGATTTTAATTCATCTAATATTTGCACCTCAGATTTATTAAAAACAGTTGGCACTTTATATCCTATAATATGTGTAATATTTGGATAAAGTATCATAGCTGTTAAAAATGTAATAAATAGGTATTTCATTTTTTTATTTTTAATGTAAGAGCCAATAATATAGAAAAGATATATACTACTCATAGCTGCTATTGGCACGGCATATACAGTAAATCTCAATCCACCCCATAGAGAAAATAAACCTATTCCTATAAGAGGAAGAGCCAATATAAAAGGTCTATGATTTATTACAAGTAAAATATATCCAATAAATGCACTTATCACTCCAATACTACTTCCACTAATTCTATTTGCCATCGTAGAAAAAGGAATAACACCAGCCTCTCTTACAGTCTGTTTTACTTGAAAAAAATGTAAACCATCAGCTTCAGTACCTCTAAAAAGATATGATGAAACCTTTGCCCAAATAAGGTCTATTACATGACCACTAATTAAAAAAGCGATTACAATAACAATAGTTGAAATAATAAGCTGTTTTAAAACTACTTTTTTTGTCTTAAAAAAATAATATATTGCAAAAATCAAAACTAATTTAATTAAAGAGGGTATACCGAGTAAAGCAAGAGTCACTAAAATAATGGATTGATATGTAAATATATCATCCCTATGAAAAAGAACCATATACGCCATATAGATAAGACCAATAGCATAAACAATAGATAACCCAGCATCATAAAGAAATGGATAAATCAATATAGCTAATGCAGAAAAAAGAGCATTATCTAAACTCTCTTTTTCAATATTTTTCATAAGAAAGAATAAGATTATCATAGGAGCCATTGCTGAAAACATATCTGTATCGTAATATCCTATCATCGTACGGTTATAATAACTCCAAGCAATACTTCCCAAAAGAGCAGAAAAAAATCCCCATAATGTAAGGTTATATAATCTTGCAATTAAAATAATAGGAATAACAACCATACTAGAAATAATAGCTGGCATATAAAGTAATACAGTATCAATACTAAAAGGTAAAATTTTAACTGTAATATAAGTAAAAAAGACAACTCCATAATGAAACATACTCATAATTCGTGGATTATTTTCAAATTGACCTGTAATTGAATTTAATGCACTACTAGCCCATAAATAACCATCATTAGTATTTATCATCAATTGATTATTCCATTGAAAATTTTCATATCCATTAAATTGAAATACCCATATCATTCGAATAGCGATACTAAAGAGATATGCTATACCAATAAGAAGTAATAGATACTTACCACTTATATTTTCTTTTTCAATATTTAACATTTTTATCCTTACTTTCTAACTCTTAAAAATACAGGAAATCTAGGTTTTCCATATTTTGTAAAGTTTTGATATTTAAAAGTGATTAAATCCCCTATTTTTGGTGGACTTTTTCGCTCATCATCACTTAATCCTGAACCTACCTTAAACTCTATACCACTTTCTAGTCGACATTTTAAAGCACCTATCAACTCTCTATACTTTCCTCTTCCTTGAGTATAGCCAACAACTTTACACTCCATATCTTTAAAACTTTTTACTTTTAAAGCTTTATTTGTCCGTTTATCTATGTAAGGTATATTTGGGTCACGAACAACAACACCCTCCCCACCTTTGGACTCTATCTCTTTTAAAAAGTGTTGTAAATTTTTTCTACTTTTTACCTCTATCTGTGGAAGAATTTTAATATATCTGTTTTCATAAGGTTTCACTTTTTTCAACCTCTCAAAAAGATTACCTTTCGTATGAGGAACTTCAAATATATAGTGTTTTATCTCTCTCCATTTTTCAGATGGGATTTTATCTCTTACAATATTTGAGATATTTTCAAAATCATTCCGTTTACTCCATAACTCACCATCTATCTCAAAAGATGGATAATCTTTTGTAAAATATTTTGGAGTATGTATGATTTTTCCTCCACGACTTATAAGATGTTTGCCATCCCAATAAGCTCGTATACCATCTAACTTTTCACTCATTACCCACCCCGTAACATTTTGCTCTTTATATGTTTTTAAAAGAAGAAGTTTCGGTTTTGAAGCAAGAAGTAAAAAGGGAAAAAGTAGTGAAATAAAAAAGAGTTTATTCATAATATGCTATTTTTTTCTCATACAATGCTATATAATCTTCTCGACCATATTTAATAGCCCCTTTTAAAAGAGGTTTATATTTTTTGAGTAGCATCTCTATTATCAAATCTTTTTTATCTGTTTCAGATGATAATAACTTCTCTAAAGCCTCAATACGAAATCTATCCATACCCCAATGCTTTACACTCAACTGGTCGCTTTCACCACCATATTTTAATATAAGTTTCTTATCTATAAGCCCTATCTGATTTTTAGATGCAACTCGTAACCATAGATCATAATCTTCACATACCTCTAAACTCTCATCAAACATACCAAGAGAGTTAAAAAGATTTTTTTCTATTAAAGTAGCTGAAGGAGCGATGATACAGTGTGATAAACATCTATCAAATATATCTCCACCATATTTAGAAAACTTTTTAGGGACTTTTACCTCAACACCATTTCGTATCCATTTTTCATCTGTATAACTCATCTTTATATCTATGTTTTGAGTATGAAAATCTACTTGTTCTTGAAGTTTATCTCGATGCCACTCATCGTCAGAATCTAAAAAAGCTATCCAAGAAAATTTAGCTTTTGAAACACCAAAGTTTCTAGCAGAGGACACACCTCTATTTTCTTGATGAAAATATTGTATAGTGGGAAAATCTTTTTGAATATTTGAGGTTTCATCAGTTGAACCATCATCAACAACTATAACCTCAAAGGAGTGATAAGTTTGAGCAAAAACCGAAGTTAATGCTCTTTGTAAAAATTTGTAACGGTTGTAAGTAGGTATAACTACTGAAATTTGCATACTATAAAACTATGTTCTATAATCAGCATTTATCTTCACATACTCATACCCTAAGTCACACCCAAAAGCACTAAAAGAACCATCTCCAATACCTAAATCACAAGAGATACTGAAACTATCCTTTTGCATCACTAAAGAGGCTTTCTCCTCCATAGCCTTATCAAAGAAAAGTTCACCCTCTTTATAGACACATAAAGTATCAAAAGAGATAGTTAAACTCTCTTCACTACACTCTACTCCACTCGCACCAACTGTCGAAGCTATACGTCCCCAATTTGGGTCTTCTCCATAAAGTGCTGTTTTCATTAGAAGTGAATCGGAGAGTGCTTTTGCTACTTTTTCAGCCTCTCTATCATCTTTTGCACCTGTAATATTATAAGTCACTAACTTTGTAGCACCCTCTCCATCTCGTACCATCTCACGAGCTAAAAACAGCATAATTTTATGAAGTGCCTCTTTAAAAGCTTCGGCATTATATGCACCACTTTTTGCATTTGAAAGTAGCATTACAGTATCATTTGTAGAGGTATCACCATCTACACTAGCTGCATTAAAAGTTGTTAAAGTTACCTCATCTAAGATATTTTGCATCTCATCTTTACTCACTTTTGCATCAGTAGTTATAAAACAGAGCATTGTAGCCATAGCAGGGTTTATCATACCAGCACCCTTCGCCATCGCACCTATCTTAAAACTATTCCCATCTTCAAGTAGTACCTCAAACGCTATCTCTTTAGAAAAAGAGTCTGTTGTCATTATAGCTTTGGATGCTTCGTGCGGATTTTTAGCTGAGAGATTAAAAGTTGTTATCCCTTTTATTATCTTCTCTTTTGGTATTCTTACACCTATCACACCCGTAGAACTCATAACAGGGTTTATAACCTCTTTTGGAAGAGTTACTAAAATCTCCTCTATATCTGCTATACCAGCTGTACCAGTCATAGCATTTGCATTTTTAGAGTTGATTAGTACAAAGTTTGTTTGAAAATCACCTTTTGCTCTAAAATGTCTTATCGGTGATGCGATCATCTTATTTGTAGTAAAAACTGAAGCGATTTCACATAAACTATCTGAATAGATAAATGCCATATCTTTTACACCATCTGGTTTTAATCCTGCACTAACTCCATCAGAAAAAAATCCCTCTGCTGAAGATACACCATTTTTTAGCTCTTTTAACTTATACAAATTTCAACTCCTTTGGCTTTTCTCTGCCTCTCATTAAATCTTTTGTCGTACTTATACCCTTTTGTGTTCCTATCACTAAAAGTTTACACTCACTACTGATAAGAACATCCCCTTTAGGCATAGATATAAATTTACCATCTTTTTTTGTGATACCAACGACCGAACAGTTTGTAATTTGACGAATATGTGTCTCTTTTAATTTTCTTAGAACTGCCCAACTAAATTTAGGTACTATTATCTCTTGCATATCTAAAGGATTTTCACTCTTGTATAAAAACTCTTCTAGTAAATTTTCCATATCGGGACGAGCAGCCATAGCACTTACACGTTGAGCTGTTAATTTTGTAGGAGATACAACTGTGTCTGCCCCTAATTTTTTAAGTTTTTCAACATCACTCATACTCTCTGCTGAGGAGATGACATAATATGGACGAGGTAAAAAATGCTCTTTTTCAAACAATCTTACAGAAGCGATAAGTGCAATATTATCAGCAATAGAATCTGAAAGTGTTATCAGTCCTTTTGCTGAAGCTAAATGAGCTTTAAGCATAGCTAGCTCAGCATGGGGTTCAGCTTGTAAATATATAGGATATTTATGCTCTCTTGCCCACTCCTCAATCTCTGGTCTTGGGTCTATTACTAAAAAAGGAATATGGTTTTCTCTTAACTGTTTAGTGACCTCTATTGTATAATCATTATGGTAGCAAACAACATAATGTTTTTTCAAACGTGCAATTTTATAAAGCATTCTTCTCTCCTTTAATATAGCAACAATGTTTCCTCTATTTAATTCAGCGATTAGAATACCAACAGCACTAGAAAAAATTGCAAAACCAGCTATTACAAGTGTAATTGTAAAAATTCTTCCAGCTTCAGATATTGGTGCTATCTCCCCAAAACCTACCGTTGTAAAAGTGATACCTGTTTGATATATTGCATCCATAAGAGCAAAATCATCAATAATGACATACCCTAGAGTACCAATCATCATAGTAAGAACAGTTAAAATAAGAGGTGAACGAAATGATTTTAGATGAGGATAAACTTCAGGAAGAAGCTTAGAGTCTGGCTTGGGAGAAACCTCCCAATGCAGAATTTTACGAATCCTTAATAAAAGATTCAATGCTGTTTCCAACTAATACTTAAGAGTTTTTCTTAAGTGTACGTAGTTCTCTAGCAGAAATTTTAATTTTTTTAGTTGTACCATCTTCTAAAGTGATACGTACTGTTCTTAAATTTAATAAAAAACGACGTTTAGTTCTGTTTTTTGCATGAGAAACATTGTTTCCACTCATTGGGCCTTTACCACTGATAGCACATTTTCTTGCCATTTTAGCTTCCTTAAATTGATAGGTTTTTAAAAGTTGCAAATTATACCAAGATTAATCAAAAGTGGAACTTAAGCCTACTTTTTAAATGGTTTTAATCGTTTTATAGTTAAAATAGATGTTATGATTACAAAACAAGATATAGATTTATATATAGATAGAGTTCCTCAAACTTCAAAAATATTAATAAAAACTTTAAAATTATTAAATGAGGGTGAATTAACCTTAGCCGCAAGGGTTGCAGAAAATGATTTATCTTTAAATGCTTATCTCACAAATCTAATAAACAAACCTATTTATGGTCTTAAAAATCGTGTAAATAAGATCCCTCAAATATTTGGTATTTTAGGTATAGATGCAACACAACAAACTTTATATAATTATATGATAAATCTATTATCCCCTAAAGAATGGAAGTTTTTTAAGCTTAATATTACTACTTTTAATAATTTACAAGCGGAACTTTCAACTAATTGGAAAAAAATTTTAATTCATCTAAAAATAGAAGATAAGAATATTGAGAGTGCTATTGCCCTTCTTCCATCAAGTATTATCGTAGCTGAAGCTATCTTCAAAAATCATATAGAAAATATTAATGCTATTAGAATGGTTCAAGATATTGATTTAAACACTATTTTAAAACGATTATCAGGTTTAGATTTATTTGATATTTGTGAAAAAATCACTCTAAAATGGGAGATGCCTCAAATAGTAGCACAATTAATTCAATCCTCATCAGGAACTAAACCCTCTTCTAATAGGGAGATAGATACTCTTGCCAAATGGATGCACCTATTACTTTTTTATACATTATCTAAAAAACAGTTTGTAGAATCACAGCTTAATGATTTTATAGATTTTCAGATAGATTATGTAGATGATATATATAGTGATTTTGCTATATTAATGGATATTTCTTGAGAGCTATACTAAAAGATGGTATTGCTATCTTTAAACCTCAAGGTTTTTTAGATGGAAACAGTAGTGAATATTTTGTAAGTATCGATGATATAGAAGCTACTAAAAAACTTGATGCTACTTTAATCCTTGTTTCATTAAGTAAAGTAATTTTTTTCAATAGAAATGGATTAGATACATTTATAAAGATGTTTCAAAAAGTTTCTCTTTCCAATAGTGCTACATTAGGATTTTGCGATTGTAACGATAAAAAATATGATGCAATCACTAAGTTTTATAAAAATAAATTAACATTTTCCCTATTTAACTCCCTTGAGGTAGCATCTCTTTTCTCTAACAATTATAAAGAGGATGGAAAAAATATTTTACTTTATAGTGAAGATAGGTCACAAAGAACAGCTATGGCAATAGAGTTACACGATTTTGGACATAATCCCATCATAGCTCAAAGTGAAAAAGAGTTTCTCGAGAAAAAGAAAAATGAGTCTTTGTATGATGTTATCATTGAAAAAACTTTTTTATCTCAGCTTGGAGAACAAGTTATACCAATCCCAGCTAGAATATAAAAGTTGGAATGAAAAGTGCTACTAAAGAGAGTATGAAAGCAATCAAAGTAAAAAATCATGATACAGAAGAGGAACTTCTTCAAGAGATTAGAAAAACAAA
>Ga0256837_1000315_pt1 | contig 42533 bp, 48 predicted proteins | sample 4562384metaG_FD_185976 | JGI IMG/M metagenome (GOLD analysis project Ga0256837, IMG submission 185976) | Hydrothermal vent microbial communities from Guaymas Basin, Mexico - 4561-384 | ecosystem: Environmental > Aquatic > Marine > Hydrothermal vents | place: Mexico: Guaymas Basin | collected... | reverse complement strand
AGCAAAAGCAGAAGTATTACCACTTTATATCAAACAAACAAAAGAACAAAAATTATTAGAGATTGCGAACAACTCTTATAAAAATTTTAAAGGTACAACAACAGACTTTATAACTGTTAGTGATGCAGACAAACTCTCTTCATTACCGCCACAAGAGGCAGCAGAGTTCCTACAAAAGCTTTTTACAAGTGATAAAAAGAACTCTTTTATAACACTAAAAAGTGGCAAAGTTGTTCTTTATAATATTTTGGAACAAAAACTGCTTACTAAAACTAACAACGATAATGATACAATAGCACAAATAAAAAATGCTATTTTCAATGAAGGGTTAATGAAAACACTTCAAAACAAGTATCAAACAGAGATATTTATCGAAGGACTGTAAATTGAGTAGAACTGTTTTAGCCATAGATATAGGTTCAACAAAAATTTGTGCAATCATTGCTGAAATAGCTAATGACAATTCTATCTCTATTACAGGTGCTGGAACAACAAGAGCACAAGGACTTAAAAAAGGCAGTATTACCAATATTGAACTTGCATCAAGAAGCATTAAAACTGCTGTAGAAGATGCAAAAAGAGTTGCTGGTTCTGAAGTAACAAGTGCTATAGTTTCTATCTCTGGAGCATATACAAAAAGTTTAAACTCTAACGGGATTGTTAACATTCAGACAAAAGAGATCTCTTTTGCAGAGATTGAACGTGTTATGCGCACCTCTTTATATAATGCCAATATCCCTAATGAATATGAAGTACTTCATGCACTTCCTTTTAATTTTAAAGTAGATGAGCAAGATTATATAGAAGATCCTTTAGGGATGAACGCATCAAGACTTGAAGTAGAAACTCATATCATTACAACACAAAAATCAAATCTCAACAACCTTAAAAAGGCTGTTCGTGGAGCTGGTGTGGAAGTGGAAAATGTTGTTTTAAACTCTTATGCTTCAGCAATTGCAACACTTAATGAAGATGAACGTGAACTTGGTGCTGCTGTTATTGATATGGGTGGTAATACTTCAAACATCGCTATCCATTCTGGAAATTCTATCCGATATAATGAGTTTTTAGGAGTTGGGTCTAATCATGTCACAAGTGACCTCTCAATGGCACTTCATACCCCGCTCAATGTTGCAGATAAAGTAAAACTTGAATATGGTTCACTGCTAACTCCAAGTAATGACCTGATAGAACTGCCTGTCATTGGTGATGAGACAACTACACATGAAGTTTCACTTGAAGTTGTACATAATGTTATCTTTGCAAGAGTGGAAGAAACACTGATGATTCTTGCACAGTTCATCGAAAAAAGTGGTTTAAAGGACCAAATAGGTGCAGGAATTGTCATCACAGGTGGTTTTTCAAAAATGGAAGGCATTAGAGATTTAGCCATAGCAACTTTTGGCTCTTTACCAGTAAGACTTGCAAAACCTGTTGAGATGAATGGTCTTTTTGACTCATTAAGAGATCCAGAGTACTCAAGTGCCATTGGTCTTGTAATGTATGCGGCACAACCATATACACCATATGAAATAGATGTTAATAAACGTGTACGACACAGCAATGAAGAACCAACAAAGCATACAAAAGTTGACTTAAAGTCTGAAACAGAGATACCAATAGCACCACCATCTTTAGAAGAGGAACAAGCTAAAATGGTATCACTAGAAGAGAAAAAAGAGAAAAAAAGTGACGAAGCAAGCGGGCTTGGTAAATTTTGGAACTGGGCAACACAGTTATTTTAAAGGAGTGAGATAAATGGAACCATTTGTAGTTGAAGAAGCACATAATCCAACAGGTGCAAGAATAATAGCAGTTGGCGTCGGTGGCGGCGGTGGTAATATGATAGGTCATATGCTACGCGAAGAAGTTACAGGTATTGAGATGATTATGATTAATACTGATGCACAAGTACTTAATGAGCAAAGTGCTGCAACAAAAATCCAAATAGGTGCAAAACTAACAAAAGGTTTAGGTGCGGGGATGCAACCAAATGTTGGAAAGGACTCTGCCCTTGAAAACTATGATGATATCCGTAGCGCTTTAGAGGGTGCTGATATTGTTTTCATTTCAGCAGGTCTTGGTGGAGGTACGGGAACAGGAGCTGCTCCTGTTGTTGCACAAATTGCCAAGGAAGTTGGAGCACTAACAATTTCAGTTGTTACAAAACCTTTCCGTTTTGAGGGGAAGAAACGTCTTAAACTTGCTGAAAGCGGTTTAGAAGAGCTGAAAAAAGAGAGTGATTCTATTGTTGTTATACCAAACGACAAACTAACATCTATCATTGACAGAAAACTGGGCCTTAAAGATAGTTTTAAAATTGTTGATAGTGTTTTAGCTCAAGCTGTAAGTGGTACAGCAGGTATCATCCTTTCCAATGGTGAAAATGATATCAACCTTGACTTTGCTGATTTACGTACTGTTATGAGTCATAAAGGAATGGCTCTTATGGGTGTTGGTGAGTATGAAGGTGAAAATGCTGCTTATGAAGCTATCAAAGCAGCAATTGAATCACCTTTACTTGACAATATGTCTATCAATGGTGCAATGGGTGTTCTTGTACACTTTAATATCCACCCTGATTTCCCGTTTATGGAGATGAGTGAAGCTATGCTTGTTGTTGAAGAGAGTGCTCATGATGAAGCTTCTGTTATTTGGGGAACAACTACAGATGAATCACTGCCACTTGATTATGTAAAAATAACTATTGTTGCAACTGGTTTTGAAAAAGAGCTTACTAACAATGAAGACTTTGTACCAGAAACACCTGTTGCACAACCAGCTCCTCGTGCCAAAGTTCGCCCTCGTCTTGTTGTCGGTGGAGACCTAGATGGAGACACACTTGATCTTCCTACATATATGAGACAGCAACAAGATTAAAAACCTTGGATAACTTCTCAAAACTTATGAAGGCCAAATCACTCCTTGGTCTTCGTGAAAAATCCTCTCTTAAAGAGATTAAAAATAACTACAAAAATCTTATGAAAAAATGGCATCCTGACAAACATAAAGAGGATCCAAAGAAAGCAACTCAAATGAGTATGCAGATTAACGATGCCTATGAAACCATTATGCAATACTGTAACAATTTTGAGTATCCTTTTGATGAAGAAAGCATAAAAAAAGCTACATATTCTCCTGAACAATGGTGGAAAGATAAATTTTCAGGAAGATAATTTTATAATAAGCTTTAGTATGGCAAAATATAACGAAAAATAATTTAAAGGATATAAATGAAAATTATAAAACTCTCTCTATCAACTTTTGTGGTACTCGGATTATTAAGTGGCTGTACACCATCAGCAGAACTAACACCTGCACAAAAAAAAGAGCTTAATAAATTTGACACTTCTGAGATAAAAGAATTTAGTAACCAACTTCATCAAGCTATGAATGAAGATGAACTTCTATTTTATGCACCAGTTAGTATTGAAAATGCTAAAGATTATTATGAAGAGGCTATGGAAGCAGAACAAAAGGATGAAAAACTTGCTGCTTATTTAGCAGCAAAAAAAGCATTGAAACACGGATATGAAACGAAAAAACTTGTCAAAAAGTATCTTGCTGATGTAGCAGATATTAACAGACGCATGAAAATTCAAAATACAAAAGAGATCTATCCAGACAGATACGAAGATTTTTTAGATGATTACAATGACCTTATCAAAACAATTGATGAAGGAAAAACATCAGAAGCTCTTGAAGACAAAAAAGAGGTGATGGCAGAAGCAAAAGATCTCTATGGTGATGCAGTTGTTTTTAGAAATATTAATAAAGCAAAACTTATTTTAGAAAAACTTGAAGATGAAGATCTTGATGAACTTGTTAAAAAACATTATGAACAAGCACAAAACCTTTATGAATCCTCTCGTCTTAGAATTAAAAAAGAGCCAGACAACCACGAGATGATAGAGGATGTTTCTAAAAAAACAAATGAGTTTGCACTCTATACACAAACACTTGCACAAGATGTTTTTAACTTCCGTGCTCTTGATAAAGAGGAACAGGAGATGTACTTTGATAAACTACATAGAAGAATCTCTGAGCTTAACAAAGATGAAGCAAACAACACCATCCTCCCATATCCTATCTATGAAAAAATAGACAGATTACAGGAGATGAACAAATAATTAGTGATTACTCACTAATTATTTACAACCATACTCCGTTTTTCAAAAAATAACTCATAACATAATAACTTACAATCACTATATATATCCCATTAAAAAAGAGTGCAAACTTATATTTTTTTACTTGCGTGTTGATATCAAAATCAATAAAACCTAATACAAGCCCGTTAAATGTACCTAAAAAGAGAAGAATATATAGAAGATAGCCAATATAGTTATAATCACGTTGTAACAAGCAAAATGGACAATGGTGTGTTGGCAGCTCATATATATATGTTCCAAAGAATGTTATTAAAGAGATAAGTGCTACAATAACAAACAAAAGATTCAATATTGAAAATATATAACGATTTTTAAAAAAGAAAACCACTATCATTAATCCATAAAGGGCATAAAATAGCTTCAACATAATAGCATCTGAAATACTCAATATAGAAGACAGATAGGAACCATCAGTTGTTTTAAATATAGAGCCACAACAATCTACCACTTTTAATATATCTATATTATAAAACATCAATGTCTCAAGAACTATCTCACTCATAAAAAGAAAATAAACCACAATAAAAAGTATAAATTTTAATCGAATATATTTTTGATGTTTTGTATGCATATCCTGATTATGCAAAACAATCCAATAGGCAAAAAGGTATAAGTTGATAATCTTTAAAAACAACAAAGGGGTTCCATACACAGTCGCATTAACAACACCAGCACCACACATAGCTCCAGGCAAAAGAGTAGCTATATTATCAAGTGTATAAACAAAAAAAATAAAAAGAAGAATTTTAATATAAAGTATAAATTTTATGATAGTTGCAGCCAAATAACTTTGCAGTTGGAGTTTGTATTGCAAGGGGCTGTATGAGTCATTCTCCCATAGTAAAACAATTCGAAGAGAGATCACAAATGTGATTGTAGCAAAAACAACAAAAATTGCGTTAATGATCTCTATAGTCACTATTTCAGGAGTCAATATCATGACACAACAATTCCATTTTCAAGTTTGACAAATCTATCCACACACTCTAGATCAAAAAAAAGAGGATCATGTGTTGCAATAACAATAGTTCTGTTTTGAGATTTTAATTCTTTGATAACCTCTATAAATTCCAAAGAGAGTTTTTTATCTAAGTTTGCCGTTGGCTCATCTGCTAAAATAATTTTTGGATTATTTACATTGGCTCTTGCAATTGCAACACGCTGTTGTTCGCCACCTGAAAGTTTTTTGACCATAACATCTCTTTTATGTTCAATGTTAAAAGTTTTCATAACATATTCAAGTTTTTGCATCATCTCATCTTGTGTAAGATTAAGAGGAATAAGTGGAATGATGATATTTTCACTCACATTAAGGGATGGGATAAGATTGTATCTTTGAAAAATAAACCCTATATTATCTCTTCGATAAACACTAGCAAAATGATCAGGCAACATAGAGATGGTATCACCATCTACAACTACTTCACCATTTGTAGGTTTGGATATAGCTGCAATTAAACTTAAAATAGAACTTTTTCCACTTCCACTAACTCCGTGAAGCACAATAAGTTCTCCCTCATTAAATTGAAGTGTAACATCCTTCAATGCGATTATATCATCATATCTTTTAGATACATTCAGTAGTTTAATCATCGCATCACCTCATCTGCATCTTGTGTAGCTACTCTCCATGATGGAACTATTGTTGCGGCTATATAAATAGGTACACTTAATAAAAAAAGTAAAAAGAGTGTTTCATAATCAAGAGTAAAAGAGAATCTAAAATCCTGTGTCAGAGCATTTGGAGCTATAAACAACTCTCTTAAGAAAGGAGCTCCCAGAAGATACACATATGCCAATGCTATCCCTATTCCTAAAAGATAAGCACCCATAGAGAGTAAAAATCCTTCATACAATTTTGCTTGTAAAATATCATCAATCCTCCATCCCAATGCTTTTAAAATACCTATCTCTTTCTTCTCTTCACTGCTTAACCCACTTGCTTTATCATAAACAATCATAAAAAATGTAAGAAAACCCACGATAAAAAGTGTTAAAAATATACCACTTTTATAATTAAAAACATGTTCGTAAGATGCAACAATATCCTCTTTTGTAAGAACCTGCGTGTTTGGAAATTTTTCTTGAATTTTATAAGCAACCATTGGTATCTCTTTTGGGTTGCCAACTTTAATAATAAGATCGCTCACCATGGTGTTTTCAAAACCAAAGATTTTTTGAGCCAGCTCTTTTTTCATAATGATCATATCATTAGCTTCAAAATCTATTATCTCATTTAAAAGTGCAATAATCTGAACTTGCACGGTTGATCCATCTTCCAATATAAAATTAAAATACTTATCATAATAGCTTTTTTCCAGAAGCTTTTTAATCCCAGATGATACTATCATAGAACTGTCATTGAGTTCTACATTTTCCAAAACCTTATCAATGAGAGGATTGTTATGTACCTCAAATTCATCAACACCCAAAAGTAAAAAATGGATATTGTTCTGGCTAAAATTATAATATCCCCATACTCTTGACTCTACATTAGAAACACCTTGCATATCTAAAATCTTCTCTACTACAGTATCATCTAATGTTGTATGCATACCAGCTTTTGTATTTTGAACTATAATATCACCTACACCATCAACACTAAAATGAAGCTCATTTTTAATACTTTCAGCTAGGAAAAAAACTGATCCAAGTATAAAGATAAGAGATGTTAAAATAGTAAAAACAAACAAGTTTTTACTTTTATATCGAAAGATATAACTCACTGCATATTCTAAAAGGTAAAAATTAAATCTTTTCATTGCTGATTCTTTATGTTGAATGCAAAACTTTGTGTATCTGTATCGACAAACTGTTGCATAAAAGGGTATTTTTCAAACTCTACATTCATGGTTCTGTTACGAATATAGGGAGTTGATTGAGACAATGCCAAATCTGGAAAATGAAGTTCTTGTGCAAATCTTCTTTTGATCTCTTTTTGATCTGATGATACACCCATTTGCAAAGACAAATAGGCTATTTCCAAAAGAACTATACTAAAAAGAAGAAAAAATCCATTGATGAGATATAAACTTTTTCTATTCATCAAGCTTATATACCAACTCAGGAGTTATTTCAGAAAACTCTATAACCTTTTTACCCCGATGGTCAAGTAAAAAGTGTTTTGCGCTTTTAAGTGTATCAAATGCTATCAGTTCATTACCCATAGGTCCATAAACATCACTGCCTATAACAAAATAAGCTTGTTTTGCATCAATAGTTTTTCCTGTGTAATAATCCTGAACTAAAAGTTCTCTAACACCCTCTTTGTTGTCAAAATAGAACTTCATCATATCTTTTATTCCATCAAATGAAAAAGATTTATCATCATAATATATGCGAGAGATCCATTGAGGATATTTATATAAAAACATACCACATACAGGACATTTTTCCTTTTTATCTACAGTAAGCTTTTCATAATGTTTTGTATGGTTGCGTGTTTTATCCCATAAGTACAAACTAAGTGCTTCTGAATATTTTGTATTGAGATTACCACATATATGTTGTTCTTCAACAGCTTGTAAAAGGGAATCGTAACTTGCGTACTGGGAAATCTCAAGATGGGGACATTTTTTTTGGTGAATTTTTTGCCCCATAGGATAGATTTTTTTCTCTTTCATAGTTTGAGAGTATGAAGAAGCTTGCAAAACCACAATAACAGACAAAAATAAAAAGATAAACAGCCGTATAAACATCTACTCTCTCTTTAGAAATATTTTAGTTAATATACCCTAAAAGTGTTAAGAGAGTGTTAATTGACGCGTAAAAGCATAAGCCTTCGAATGAAAAGCACCAAAAGTGCAACAGCTAATATTTTAAAATCTATCTCACTGGCAATATGAATATTTTCAAATGTATCACTTTGTGTTGCTTCTGCACCAAGTGCTTGCATAGAAAGAATTTTAGGAACATACACCGAAGCAAACATCAAAGATGAAAAAAGCACTGTTATACCAGCGCCAAATAAAATAGCATCACGCTGCCCCATTTTATATGCTGCTGCTTCATAAATAACAACATACACAGCTACAAAATATATCCAATAAGAAAATCTATGAAAGATCTCACCCATAATGATGCCAGCATTATAATGGTCTATCAATAATCCCACCGTTAATGTGTCTGTATGAAAAACAACAGGTGCTACAACAGCACCCAAGACTATGACAGCACCGAATGTTGCCGCTAAAACAATAAGATAACTAAAATCTATATATATATTTCTTTTCACATTTATACCTTTAATGTAAAGCCTCTGTCAAATCCACTGTAATCTTTATAAAATGTGAGGCTCTTATATCTTTTATCTGCTAAATAATTTTGTATTTTATCTTTTTGGTCATAACCCATCTCACAACTAAAAAACTTAATATTTTGACTTAAGACTTCATCAAGAAGTTTTTTAATCATCTCATCTCCAACCTCACCACCAAAGAGTGCATTTTGAGGTTCATAAGAGAGATTTGATTCTAATGCTGCATCATTGGCAATATAAGGAGGATTTGATACTAGATAGTCTATTTGCTCATCAACATTATCTAAAAATGAGCTCTCTCTTAGTTCAATTCTCTCTTGAAGATTAAATTTGTGTATATTTTTTCTTGCAACACGCAACGCCTCTTGCGATATATCAACTGCAATAAAGGTTGCGTGTTTAAAGTGTTGTGCTAACACTATTGAGATAATACCACTGCCGACACCAACTTCCACAAACCTTTGTTGCGTGTTGCTATCAGCAACATTGTGTATCACCTCATCTATAAGAAGTTCTGTCTCAGGTCGAGGGATTAATGCACCTTTGTCGATATAAAACTCTTGAGAATAAAAACTTACCTTTTGTACTATATATTCAAAAGGTTCATTTTTTTTACGTCTTGCAATCCACTCAAAAAGTTGTCCTAAATCCTTTTGCACTTGCGTGTTAGGATGTGTTATTAGCCATAGCTCATCAACACCAAGAAACTCCATAACAAAAAGCTGTGCTTCCCTTGATGCTCGCTCAACACTTTGAGAAAGCTCTTGCGTTATAGTTTGTAAAAGTTCTGAAACTAGATATCTATGTTGCATTGACCCTCGAGTGCTTCATCATCCATATATCCAACATCAACACCCAACTCTTTGAGTCTTTCTATTACTGGCGGGTGAGTATAATGGAAGAAAATATACACAGGATGTGAAAGTGGAAAACTTTTATTTTCAGTCACAAGTTTTTTCAATGCGTTTGCAAGCTCTATTGCACCAGCTGGACCACCAAGTTCACTCCCCATTTTATCTGCTTCATACTCATTATGGCGACTCACTATACCCATTATCGGCATCATAATAAAACCAAGCACAGGCATAAAAAGCAAAAGTAAAATCATTGTCGCATAAGGTTCATTGGCAATGCCAAGCTCCATATAAAGACTCTTTGGCAAATTTCCAAATATCCCAAACATAACAAATAGCATTCCGCCAACAAGTGCTATGTTTTTGTAAATGTCACCATGAGCGAAATGTCCAAGCTCATGACCCAAAACTGCCAATAACTCTTTTGTTGTAAGCTTTTCAAGAAGTGTATCAAAAAGTACTACTCGTTTTGATTTTCCTAACCCACCAAAATAAGCATTTAATCTTGCATCACGTTTTGATGCATCACTAACATACACACCACTGCTTACAAAACCTGTTTTATCCATAAGTGTTTTTATCTCATTATCAAGTGCTTCATCTTGCAATGGAGTCAGTTTATCAAAAAACATCGCTCTAAATGTTGGATAAAACATATTGATAAAAACAATCACTGCAAAAATAAATAAGAAGCTCCAAAACCACCACAACTCAAAGTTTGTCATAATCTCATAAACACCCCACACAACCAATGAACCAAATATAATGGTCATCACCAATGAGATTAGTGTATCTTTAATCCACTGTGCAAGTGTTGATTTGTTAAATCCAAACTTTTCATCAAGAACAAACTTTTCATAATAGGAAAACGGTAAAGAAATAAGAGAATTGATAAGAATGAATCCCATCACTATCACTACATTTTTAAAAGCATCACTCTCAAAATTATAAAAATTTGTCTCTAGTGCTTTTATACCAAAACTAAGCCAAGCAATGAAAAGGAGATAATCTACAATAGTATTTGCGATAGACATTCTCTCTTTTGCTATAGCATAATTACCTGCTTTTAAAAAATCAGCAGCACCAAGTAATATAGGTGTTTTTCTCTTAGCTATGTCGATATAACCTATTTGCATAACACTTGTATATATAGAAATTAGTACATACACAGTATATACGCCCATAATCGTTAGTAACATCATTTTACCTTAAAATATTTTTTGTACTGCCATTTTATCATTTTTTATTATTGGACAGGTATAGTTTGAATAGTTTTTTCAACTTTTATCTTATCTTCAGCATCACCGTAAATATTATTCACAATCACATAGATACTTCCAATGATAAGACCAGCGATTACAACTACCCAAACAACTCTCTTTTTTTCACCTTTAAGTTCATTATAATCACCAATACTCTGTAATGTAGGTTCACTCATATATCATCCTTGTCATAGTTAATTTGAGCAAATAGTATCACAAGAATATAAAAGTTACTACAAGAGAAAAAACTTAACTTGACGATTTAAGTATATTTTTTATATTATTTTAACGTCAGCATAAAAGAAGTAACTTTAAATATGAAATTTTTTATTCTAAAATATAATCAACAACTTTTGACTCAACTGTCACCTCTTTAATAAACTCTACCACTTTAAGATGTGCTTCATGTGTTGCATAGATTTTAAGATCCTCTTGTGATTCAAAAGTGGAATAAAGAGACATATCCATAGCTCTTGGCGACTCTGTAAAATTGACTCCAACTTCCATAGATTTTAGTACATCTATCTGCTCTTCAAGCTTCTCCAATTTCCCTTTTACCTTTGCAAGGTTGAGTACTTTGTTTTCCTCTTTGAACTTAAACATAACGATATGAACAATCATCCCCATTCCTTTAAAAAAATTTCGCCATTTTACTATGCTTTTGATAATATTTAGGTAAGATTTTAAAACTAACCAGGAGGTAAATATGAAAGAGGTTTATGGCGCTGGAATTATGTTCTTTTATTTTTTAAAATGGCCCATCCTTGTAGGACTGCCTTGGATGTATGCCAATGGTCTTAAAGAGAACTATATTTTAGACATCTTATGGCTTTACTGTGCATTTTTGGTACTCAAAGATATCTATATGCTTATAAAAAAAAGAAAAACAGATTCCTAAAGAATATTTTTCCAAAATAGTGATGCTGTAATAACAATAAAAAAGATTCCCAAAAGATTCAAGATAATACCGTAACGTATCATATCTTTAACATGTACAGCACCGCTACTCATAGCAATCGCATTAGGTGCTGTTGCTATTGGCAACATAAACGCATAACTAGCACATACAGTTGCTACCATCATAAAAAGGGTTGTATTGATTCCTGATTGCTCAGCTACCGAATAGATCACAGGTAACATAATCGAAATAAGCGCTGTATTTGATGTTACTTCTGTTGTAAAAGTAATAAGAATTGCAATTGATAAGAGTAAAAGAACAGGCGTCATATCTGTAATTTGTAAGAGATAAGACGCTAGTTCATCAGCCAAACCAGTATGTGAAAATGCTTTTGCTATTGAAAATCCAGCACCAAATAAAAACATAATCGCATAAGGGATTTTATGTGCATCATCTCTCCAATCAAGTACCTGAAAATAAGGAAAAAATAACAAAAGTCCAAAACTTAGTAAAATAACACTTTCACTCATACCTAAACCATCCCAGTAAGGTCTTATAGGAGCATTAACAAAGAGTAAAGCAATTAAACCAAACATTAAACCAAGAACTTTCTTTTGTTGCGTGTTTAAAGGATGCACTTCAATATCTCTTTGTATCTTCATATTACCAACACCTACTGAAAGTAAAAGACTCACACTCACTAACATCACAAAAACCAAAGGTGCCACCATCATCATCCACTTGAAAAATGGGATAAGCTCCATATTATGTTCTTGCATAATACCCAAGAGAATGAGGTTTGGTGGTGTCCCTATAGGAGTTAAAATACCACCGATACTTGCACCATATGCAATTGCCAATGCAAAACGCATTTTAAGCTTTGCATTATTGGTTAAAAAAATAGCTATGGAGATAAGTAAAAGAGTTGTTGTGGTATTTGAAAGGATGGAGCTTAACAAACCTGAAGTTAATGCTAGAGAAAAAATCATACCACGCGGAGTTGAAGGGAAAAAGGACAATATTTTATCAGCTATAAAAATATGAAGCTTGGTTTTTTCAACCCCTATTGCCAACATAAATCCACCCAAAAATAGGTATATAATAGGGTGAGCATAATTCGCTGTTGTCATCTTTGTATCAATAATACCAAATGCAGGAAATAAAACAATCGGTAAAAGAGAGACAACACCAAGAGGCAATACCTCATTGGTCCATAAAGCAATTAACATCGCTATGATACCAACTAATATACTCTGCTGCTGAGAAAGAAAGAATATAGAAAGAAAATATCCTATAACGCCAATAATAAGAGCAAATAACAGTTTTACTCCATCAGAATACATTAGCAACTTCGCCATCCCTGTTTCCTCTTTTTTATCTTGAGAGTAAATCTTGTAAACTTTTTTGTGGGTTTTTTCCCTCAAGCATCTCATATACCTCTTTTGCAATTGGTAGATAGAGATTATGTTTTAATGCTATTTCATAAAGCGCATAGGTTGTACCAATACCTTCAGCCACTTCCCCCAAAGATTCTAAAATCTCTTTTTGTGTTTTTCCTTGTGCAATGCCAAGCCCAACTCTAAAATTTCTGCTCATTGTTGAAGACGCCGTTAAAAAAAGGTCCCCTGCACCACTCAAACCTAAAAAACTCTCTGTTTGTGCACCATAAAATGTACCAAATCTATGCATCTCCACAAGGCCTCGAGAGATAAGTGCTGCAGCTGCATTATTACCTAGTTCTAAACCTGAAACTATACCTGCTGCAATAGCTATCACATTTTTATATGCGCCTGCAACTTCAGCACCAATGACATCACTTGAGGTATATGTTTTGATAAAAGATGGAAAAAGATTAGCAAAATCATCTGCTAAAACATTATTTGTTGAGTTAATAACCAAAGCAGTAGGAAGTGACTGCATCACCTCTGTTGCAAAAGATGGACCTGAAAGAAAAGCGATATTTTCATTGGGTACATACTTATTGTAGATTTCATTTAAAAATCTACCTGTAGAAGCTTCAATCCCTTTTGATGCTACGAGAATCTTTTGTCCGTTAAAAACAAATGATTCTTCTAACCATGATGATACAGCTTGAGCTGGTACAGTAATGATCAAATATTCACATTGAAGTATCTTCTCTAATGAAACAAAATTTTTTACGTCTCTTTTATTTCTTGAGTATATATACACATCATTTTTTTCACTTAAGGCAAAAGCAAGTGCACTGCCCCATTTACCAGCTCCAATGACTCCAATTGACATATCTTTTGCTCCCTATCTTTTTCTCAAACTCTTGAATATCATGTTCATATCCTACAATAACCAAAATATCTCCAGGTTTTATAATATGATCTTCTACTTTTGAAGAGTATATAAATTCACCCTGCATATCACTGTGTATAACAGATAATACAATTATACCGTTATATCTGCTCCAGTCAATATTTGCTAGTTGTATATTGTTAAAACGACTTTCTTGGCTTATCTTAATCTGTGCGATTTTTAAATCACTCTCTTCATATAAAATACTATTAAGCACTCTACTTGAAATTGGCTTTTCTAACATATTTGTTATTATATCGGCTGTTGTCTCAACCAATGGTATCACTTTGTTCGCTCCTGCCATTTTAAGCTTATTGGCGCTCTCTTTATTGGATGCAATGGCAATAATGGTTAAATCCTGAAAATGCGCTCTGAGTGAAATGGTTAAAAATATATTTTCAGCAGTATCTTCAAGAACACAAAACGCTATTGATTGTTTTGCATTAATATCTTCTTGAATATTCTCCCAACTATCACTTAAATCAAATTTTTCAATCTCATTGTCTTCTTCATTGTAAAGACTAAAGATACGTACATGCTGATATTTATCTCTAACGTTAGCAACAATTTCTGAGGCATATTTATTCTTACCAAATACAAGTGCTGTTGTGTTATCCATGTCTAACCTTCGTATGAAGATGTTTCTCAAATTCCTTGATAAAGATTTTATATCCAATCACTAAAAGGTAATCTCCATTTTCTATAAACATAGAATCAAGAGGATTAAAATAAAAACGATCATCTTTATGCTTATATATACCAAGAAGAACAACTCTAAACTCTTTATTTCCGAGTTCTCCTACAGTTGTAAAATTTTCAACTATTCTAGAAGTTATTCCTATCTCATCTACTATAACACCCGTATGATCACTTCTAAGTTCATGAATAACTTCAAAAGCAACTGGTTTACCAACCAACTCTTTTGTTATAAGTCCTACCAATTCTTGAGGATAGACTATTTTATTGATACCCGCAAACTTCAATTTTTTACGATTAGTATCATTTATCAGAAGTGAAAGTATAAAAACATCTTTATTGAGAGAACGAACTGTTAAAGCAGTATATACATTTTCAATATCATCTTCTCTTAAACACAAAATGGCTTTTACCTGCTTATCAATATCAATGTTGAGTTTTTTATAACTCTCAACAGAACCAGGATTATAATGTAAAGCGATAAAACCATCTTGTTGTGCTTTATTAATACGATATTCATCATCATCTAAAACAATGATTTTATTTCCATTATTTGCAAGTTTACAACTAAGCTCCTGTGCCACTTTTTCATACCCACAAATCAAATAAAAATTCTTTAATTTTGAAACATCCTCAATCGTTTTTATCTCTTTAATTTCATAAAGTTTTTCAGTAAAAGCAGAAACAAACAGTGATGTTGTAAATGCAAGAACAGCAATACCTGCTGTAATAACTAAAAGAGCAACAAAACGACCCTCTTGTGTTACTGCTGTCACATCTCCATACCCTACTGTTGAGATAGTTACGATAGACCAGTAAATGGCATCAAAAAGGGTATTGATAGGTGATGCGTCATTATTTGCTTCCATAACATAAATCAAAACAGAAGAAACAAAGATAACAATAGAAGCAAAGATCGCTAAGGTAAAAAACTCAAACTTTTTAGTTGCAAGGACACTAGAAAGTGTTTGAAAGCTTTTTGCATAACGAAAGAGTTTAAAAACACGAAAAAGGATAAAAATTCTCAGCAATCGAAGTTCATGGAAAAATGGTAGAATTGCCAAAAGGTCTATAATAGCCTGAATCGAGAGCATATAAGAGAGCTTAACATGCAACGCTTTTCTTAAAGCCTTTGCAAGATTCACTTCCCTTAATAAAAAAGTATCATGTTCGGCTCGAGCTACAATAATCTCACTGACACTACTGCTCACCCATAAACGTAACATATACTCTATAAAAAATATAAAAGAGATGATATAGTTGCTAAAGAAAAGAAGATAATCATTGACATGAAACTTCACTTCACGGATTAAGACTGCAACGCTTATAAAAATAAACACCATCATCATCATATCTATATATTTTTTATATTTACAATTATCATTTTCTAAAATATCGTAAAAAAACTTTTTACGTGCCTGATACGATTGTGAAGTTTGTAAATAGTATGCAGCATCAAGTATCAGGCGCTTAAGCATTTGTTATCCTAACTTAGCTTTTAAAATCTCATTAACTACTTGAGGATTAGCACTCCCTTTGGATGCTTTCATCACCTGTCCGACAAAAAAACCAAAAAGTTTCTCTTTTCCAGCTTTGTATTGTTCAACCTTGTCTTGGTTTGCATTGATAATTTCATCACACATAGCCTCAATTGCACCTGTATCTGTCACCTGCTTTAATCCAAGAGTATCAATAGCATCATCAACACTGACACTTTCATTTTCCATTAAATAATCAAGCACCTCTTTTGCTGCTTTTCCAGAGATGGTTTTGTCATCTATACGTTTGACTAAAAATCCTAGTTTTTTTGCATCTACAGGTGAGTTCATAATATTGATCTCCCCTTTTAATCGCGCTTGCAATTCAACTGTCAACCATGTAGTAGCTGTTTTGGCACTTACACCATTTTCAGCCATCATCGTCTCAAAAAAGTTTGCCATCTCAACTGCTGAAGTGATAACAGAAGCATTGTACGCACTCATACCATATTCAGAGATAAAACGCTCTTTTTTCACATCAGGAAGTTCAGGTATCTTTGTGTACTCCTCCATCATCTCATCAGTGACTACACATTTTAAAAGGTCTGGCTCAGGAAAATATCTATAATCAGCAGCCTCCTCTTTACCACGCATAGAACGAGTCTCACTTTTAATCTGGTCAAAAAGTCGTGTCTCTTGCACTATCTCTTCATCATAAGTACCATCTTCCCACGCTTCAATCTGGCGCTGCACTTCCACCTCTATCGCTTTTTGGATAAATTTAAATGAGTTTATATTTTTTATCTCGACACGAGTATAAAGCTTTTCATCACCCTTAGGACGGATAGAAACATTGACATCTACACGAAAACTCCCCTCTTGCATATTTGCATCTCCGATATCTGTATAGCGGATGATTGAGTGAAGTTTTTTCAAGTAAAGCACAGCTTCTTCTGCACTACGCATATCTGGTTCACTTACTATTTCTAAAAGTGGTGTTCCTGCACGATTTAAATCTACTTTGGAGATATCACCATCATGAATATTTTTCCCTGCATCTGCTTCAATGTGTGCACGGTTGATTCTTATCTCTTTGGAGGAACCATCTTCAAAATCTATCATAAGCTTTCCATCTTCCACAATTGGAGTGTAAAGCTGTGTAATCTGATACGCTGATGGGGAATCTGGGTAAAAATATGATTTTCTGTCAAAGTATGAAACTCTATTTATTGTTGCTTCAATCGCTGTTCCTAGCATAACAGACTTATGCACAACCTCTTTGTTAAGAACTGGCAATGCTCCAGGGAGTGCCAAACAAGTCGGACATGTATTTGTATTTTGTTTATGATTAAAACTCGTAGGACACGAGCAAAAAAGTTTCGTTTTTGTATTGAGTTGAACATGGACCTCAAGTCCTATAACCACTTCAAACATAATTTTCCTTAGCATAATATATTAATAGTGCTCTATTTTATCCCATCTTTACTTTAAAAGAGGTAATAGGGTAACTATTTTGTATGTTTTGCGTAGATTTTTTCTAAAAGTTTTGTCTGTTTTTTTGCTTCTTGAAGTCTTTGTTTATGGACTAAAAAAGCATCAAGCAGTAAGATAAGAAATAAAGATATGATGATATATAAAAGTGCTATAAAAAGGGCTAGAACAAGACCAAATGTAAGAAAAATTTTAAAAGTAAGTAGAGCACCAAAAAGGACAATTGCCCATGATGCTCCAAGCAAAAAGTTTATGATACGTTCGTATATATCTTTTTGCATAAAAAGTTTTTAGTGTTCCTCAACAGCTATTGCGCCACCGAGGTAAACATATGTTAACATCATGAAGATGAAAGCTTGTAAGAAAGCCATAAAAGTTAGTAATGCAAATGGAATCATTGGTAACAACCAAGGAGCAAGCATCAAGATAACCATCAAGAACATATCATCACCCTTAACATTTCCAAATAAACGGAAAGAGAGAGATACTAAACGAGAAAAGTGAGATACAATCTCAATTGGGAACATTAACCAGTACAACCACCAAACAGGTCCAAGAAAGTGTTTAAAGTAGTTTACTACACCGTGAGCTTTGATACCAACATAGTTATAGTATACAAATACAGTGATAGCTAATGCCAATGGCATCTCTAAAAATGCAGTTGGAGCTTCAAAACCTGGAATAACACCAACTAAGTTTCCGATACCAACAAAAAGACCAATTGTTGCAACTAACGCTACATATTTACGAGCATGACTTTTACCCATAACATCCGTACCCATTTGTAAAACACCATTTATGTATGCTTCCATAAAATTCTGTGCACCTCTAGGTACTACTTGAAGGTTAGCCATAGCCATTCTAACAAGAAGAAGAGCTATACCAGCCGATAGCAACATGTGTGTCATAAAAATGAATGTCTTATCGTGAGAAATAAGACCGAAAAAAGTAAACAATTCACCCATAGGAGTGCTCCCTTGTCTTTAAAAATTACGCAATTGTACTCAAAGTTGCATTAAATTATTCTAAGTCTTGCTATAATTAGGCACAATTATAACAATATATGGAGGAAATTATGAATATACTTAAATCTTTGGCTATTGTAAGCTTAAGTGCATCGCTTCTTATCGCAGCAAATCCAAACAAAAATGCAGAACTTAAAAGTGTTGTCAAAATGGGACAAAAAGGTTCTAAGATGCTTCTTAAAACATTGGGTGGCAATATGAAAAAGAAAATGAAAGAGGGTGGTCCACTCAAAGCACTTGATTTTTGTTCCAATGAAGCTTACAACTTGACAGAGAAAGTGAACAAAAGACTTCCTCGTGGCGTTAGAGTCAAAAGAATCAGTTTAAAATTCAGAAATCCAGCCAATGCTCCAGAGGCAGATGAAGCAAAAATCCTCAAAGCATTAGAAAGCCTACAAAAAAACAATGTTATCTTACCAAACCATATTGTTGAAAAAGTGGATAATAAAGTTTATAAATTTTATAAACCTCTTGTTATTAAGAAAAAAGTATGTTTAAAATGTCACGGAGATATTAAAGATACAGATATCAAACGTGTTATTGCAGACAGATACCCAATTGACAAGGCAAAACATTATAAAATAGGTGATTTAAGAGGTGCAGTTGTTGTAACTATAGATAAATCTGTCAAATAATCTTACTTCCATATTAATTATTGAGTTTGCACTATCTTGCAAACTCAACAGCCCTACTTTCACGAATAACATTAACTTTGATTTCACCAGGGTACTGTACCCTCTCTTCAATCTCTTTAGCAATCTCTCTAGCCATTAGAACAGCTTCATCATCATTAACAAGTGTTGCATTAACAATAACTCTTACCTCTCTTCCTGCATTAATCGCATAGGCTTGTCGTACACCACTGTGTGATGATGCTATATCCTCTATCTCAGTTACACGCTTTAGAAAACTCTCTAATACCTCTCTTCTTGCACCTGGTCGTGCTGCAGAGAGAGCATCTGCTGCACACACTGCTCCACACTCTATAGAATGAATCTCCTGCTGACCATGATGTGCATAAATAGCATTAATCACTACATCACACTCGTTATAGCGACGACATACCTCAGCACCCAAATCAACATGGTTTCCATCATGATCATGCGTTAATGCTTTTCCAATATCATGCAAGAGCCCTGCTCTTTTGGCTAAAATAGGATCTCCACCCATCTCTGATGCCATAATCCCTGCCAGATGAGCAACTTCAAGAGTATGAGCCAAAGCATTCTGCCCATAGGAAGCACGGTATCGAAGTCTTCCTATAAGTTTCATCAACTCAGGGTGCATCACCCCAATGTTGAGCTCTGCTACTAACTCTTCCCCTTCTGAGAGAATTTTTGATTCAAACTCATCAGAAACTTTTTTAAATATCTCTTCAATCCGTGCAGGCTGGATTCTGCCATCTTCTATAAGAAGTTGCAATGTTTTGGTTGCTATTGCACGGCGATAAAGATTAAAACTGCTCACAAGTATCGCATTTGGCGTATCATCAATTATAATATCAACACCCAAAAGAGTCTCAAGCGCTTTGATATTACGCCCCTCTTTACCTATTATCCGTCCTTTTAACTCATCACTCTCAAGATGAACCAAATTGGTCAGCCTCTCACTTGCAAACTCACCTGCAAAACGACTTGTAGCCTGAGCTAAGATAAAGTTTGCTTTACGTTCTGCTTCCTCTTTAGCTTTACTTTCATAACGCCTTACAATATGAGCAACCTCACCTCGGGATTTCTCTTCTATCTTTTCAAGTAGAATCGCTTTTGCTTCCTCTTGTGTCATTCCTGCACAATGTTCTATAGCATGAAGTGCTTCGTCAATTTTTATTTCATAATCTTTTTTCAGTGAAGCGAGTGATCTCTCATTTCTCTCTAAATTAATTTTTTGTGCTTTAATAAACTTGAGTTTAGCGTTTATTTTTTCCTCTTCCTCTTGCTTGTAACGCTCAAATTTTTGTTCTTTTGATATTAATGCTTCTTCTCTTTGGCTTAGATCAGCTTTAGCTCTTGCTTTTGCACTTTCATACTCTTTTTTTGCCTCAATCTCCATCTCTCGAGATTTTAGGCGTGCACGCTCTAGTAGATTGTGCGCTTCATTTTCTATCGTATTTGCTTTCGCTTTGGCCTGTTGCACATATATATCAAAATTTGCACTTGCTATTTTTTTAGAGATGAAAAATCCTACGACCCCACTTACCGTGGCAATACCGCCACCAAGTAGTATCTCATTTAACATCTTGCATATCCTTATTTAACGCAATTTTTTTCTTTTTTACTGCTTTTGTCGGTGTTATTAAAATATCTCCTGTTACATCATAAGAGTCACATAAAGATTTTTTTGTATAGCATAGTTCTCTTTGTACAAAAATGGTATATGGTTTTTTTGGTAATTTTGCATAAAAGCGGTCATACATTCCTTTTCCAAAACCGATTCTTTGAAAATTACCATCAACGCCTACAACAGGAACTATGGCTATATCTATTTTATTTATTTTTCTATTTGTATTACCTGCTTCGAAAATACCAAATTTTTTTTTCCTCAGCGGCAGTCTAAATGGTACCATTTTAAAACTTTCGCCTTCCATAAATGGTACAAAAACAGAACTTTTTTTTCTTAGTTTTTGCAATGTTTTTACAACATCAGCTTCAAAATCGAGTGGATAGTAAAAAAGGATTTTTTTCCCTTTTGTTTTACCAAGAACACGCATCAGTTTTTTTTGTAACAATGCTGTTTTATAAACTTGATTGTGTTTTGGTGATTTTTTTATTGTTTTTAAACATTTTGTTCTAAAAATCGATTTTGTAAGAGTCATATTAAATCTTTATCGCTATAATTTTGCACATTAAAAACTCTTGTAGAAACAAGAGATTTATTTTACACAAAGAAAAAAAACAAAGGTCACTTTTTATGTTTAAAACAACAATTTTCATCCCTCTGCTTGCTGTTAGTTTATTTTTTCAAGCTTGTTCCAATGAAACAAAAAAAGAGCAATCCTCCACACAAAAAGCAAATGCTATTTTAAGTACAAATGAATTTCCTCTTCGCTCTATTGACAACACGCAACTCACACTGCAAAAAACAACACAGGGTTTTTATCTTCAAAACGATAAAAACAAACTCTTACTTATTGATGTATTTGCCACATGGTGTCCACCTTGTCAGGCATCAGCATCACATCTCTCTTCATTACAGAAAAAATATGAAAAAGATATTAAAGTGATAGGTGTTAGTGTTGAAGACAACATCGACAATGCAAAACTTCAAGAGTTTGCAACACAGCATAATGCAACCTATACACTTGTAAATTCTGATCAGAACCGTCGCCTTATTGATACTTTAGCAAAACAACTCAAACTAGGTAATAATTTTGGTATTCCACTTTTAGCGATTTATAAAGATGGCAAACTTATCCGTTTTTATCAAGGTGCTATTGAAGAAGAGTTCATAGAGAGCGATATTAAACGCGCATTAGGAAAATAGATGTTTGGCTTTATAAAAAAATCATTAGGAAAAACAGTTGATGCGATTAAAACGGTCGCTCCAAAAAGAAAGATTACTTTTACAAAAGATGAACTTGAAGATATTTTACTTGAGGCTGATGTTTCTTATGAACTTGTTGAGATTATTCTCAATGAGATATACCAAGAGAAGATTACTCGTGATATTTTACGTTCCAAACTTTTGGCAACTCTTGCATATACTACATATAAAGAGCCCGAATTTACACCACCTTTTATAGAACTAATCATTGGTGTCAATGGTGCAGGAAAGACTACTACCATATCAAAACTTGCACTTCGCTATAAAAATGAAGGAAAAAAAGTACTTCTAGGTGCAGGTGATACTTTCCGTGCAGCAGCCATTGAGCAACTTACACTTTGGGCAAAAAGACTTGATATTCCTATCGTTTCTTCAAAGCAGGGGCATGATTCTTCTGCTGTTGCCTATGATGCGATAGACTCTGCAAAAGCAAAAGGGTATGATAATGTCATTATAGACACCGCAGGAAGACTCCATACACAAACCAATCTTGCCAATGAGCTTAAAAAGATCAATCGTATCTGTAACAAAGCGCATGAAGGTGCACCTCATAGAACAATCCTCATCATAGATGGGACACAGGGAAACTCAGCAATTACACAGGCACAGGCTTTTAATGAGATGGTGGGTGTTGATGGTATCATCATCACTAAACTTGACGGTACCGCAAAAGGTGGAAGTGTTTTCTCTATCGCTTATGCCCTTGAACTTCCTATTTTATTTGTGGGTACTGGGGAACAGCCTGAGGATTTAACACCGTTTGACAAATATGAATTTGTAGATGGTTTACTTGATGCAATCTATGAACCTCAAGAGGATCAAGACACGCAAGAAGAGGAGGTTCAAGAATCTACTCAACAAACTGAGACTCAAGAAATTCAAGAAGAAACTATAAAAGAGGAAGCTCAAGAGACAGAAACAGAAGAAGAGATAGAAGACGAAAAAGAGGAACAACTAGAAGCCTTTCTTATAGATGAACGTCTTATACTTCTTAAAAGACTCTCCGATACAGAGGCTTTAGTCAACTATGCCAATACTCCTGTTGATACACATATCCAATATACAAACAACAAATGGCAGTATAAGCAGTAATATTATCCTTTTTTAAGGGATAATATTTCATTTTGTCATATTTTCAACAAACCAAACACTTTTTCTTTATAATACCCATCATATACAATCAAGGTAACTTTTATTATGGCGAAACAAAAAATACTTTACGAATGTCAACATTGTGGTATGACAACCCCAAAATGGATGGGCAAATGTACTAACTGTGGTGCATGGGACAGTTTTATAGAACTCAACCAACAGCAACAAGAGGTGATAAAACAAACAAAAAAATCTGCATCATCCAAACCAAAAGCAGTAAGTATAAACAAAATAGTGGAAGAGAAAGTTTACAGGTTTTCATCCCTTGACAATGAACTTGACAATGTTTTAGGTGGTGGTATAGTACCAGGAAGCCTCACCCTCATAGGTGGAAGTCCAGGGGTTGGAAAATCTACATTACTTTTAAAAGTAGGCTCAAATATCGCCTCAACTGGTCGAGATGTTCTCTACGTAACAGGAGAGGAGTCTGCTGGGCAGATCAAACTGCGTGCCAATCGTCTTAAATCAAATCATGATTCACTCTATCTACTGAGTGAAATTCGCTTAGAGCAGATTTTAGTTGAACTTGAGCATCGACATTATGATTTTCTCATCATTGACTCTATTCAAACCATCTATACAGAAAATATCTCATCAGCTCCTGGGAGTGTCACACAGGTTAGACAAATAACGTTTGAGTTGATGCGTATAGCAAAAGAGAAAGATTTGGCGATTTTTATCATCGGACATATCACGAAAGAGGGTTCCATTGCGGGTCCAAGAGTTTTAGAACATATGGTTGATACTGTACTTTATTTTGAGGGAGATTCTTCTCAGGAGCTACGCATACTTCGTGGGTTTAAAAACCGTTTTGGTGCAACAAGTGAAATAGGTGTTTTTGAGATGCGCTCAGACGGACTTGTGAGTGCCACAGATATAGCTTCAAGATTTTTCAACAGAGACTCCCAGCAAAGCGGCTCTGCTCTTACAGTCATTATGGAAGGGAGTCGCCCTATTATACTTGAAGTTCAAGCACTTGTAAGTGAATCACACACTCCAAACTCCAAACGTCAAGCTACTGGATTTGACAACAATCGTCTCAATATGCTTTTAGCACTTTTAGAGAGAAAGTTAGAGATTCCACTCTCTGGTTATGATGTATTTATAAACATAACAGGAGGGATAAAAATCACAGAGACCGCTGCTGATTTAGCTATTCTTGCCGCCATCATTTCAAGTTTTCGAGACCGTGCTATATCCAAAGAAACTATATTTATAGGTGAAGTTTCTTTAGTTGGTGATGTAAGAGAGGTTTATGGACTTGATGTAAGGCTCAAAGAAGCTAAAATGCAAAATATTACCAAAGCTCTTGTTGCGAAAAAACCACTTGAAAAAACTTCAATCAAAACTTTTATAGTCGATGAAGTAACAAAACTTTTAGAGTGGTATTAAATTAAGCAATATAAAGCTCCTTTTTTCCATATTAGTTGTATAATATCTCCATTAATATTTTGAAGGTGAAAAATGATAGACGCTGAATTTAGAAGTGAAGAAAGATTTTCAAGACTTGCATTAGCATATGAGACCCAAGAGGAAAAAGAACAAGTTAATCGATGTGTAGATAACATTATTACAAAATACTCTATGAAACCAGAGATACATATGACAAAGGTATCCAATGGCAAAGAAGTTCTTGTGATAGAATATCATGATGATATATCCAGAGAAGCAGGTGCGATTTTTGAAGAGATGATGCAGGCATTAGATATTAAAGCGTGTAATTAAAGTAAAGGGAATCTCCAATGAATTTACAAGAATATGCACAAGGTAACCAACTCTTTCGTACCTATTTTAAGAAAAACAAAGAGTCTTTGCTAGAACTTGTAAAGAGTGGACAATCTCCAAAAGCGCTTTTTATCGGTTGTTCCGATTCTAGAGTTATTCCCGATCTCATGGTACAGTCAAATCCTGGTGATTTGTTTGTTATTCGAAATGTTGGAAACTTCGTCCCACCTTATAAACCTGATGAAGATTTCCATGCAACAGCTTCAGGTATTGAATATGCAGTGAGTGTTTTAAAGGTTCGGGAGGTGATTATTTGTGGTCATACCCATTGTGGTGCATGCCAACACCTTTATGAGGAGATAGAAGATCCATCACTTATTCACACGAAGAAATGGTTGGAACTTGGAGAGAGTGCAAAAAAATCAGCGATTTTAAGTCTTGGCAATGATGCACCTCTTGATGCTCTTTTACGTTTAACAGAAAAACTTTCTGTGGTAAAACAGATAGAAAATATCTTAACATACCCTAATGTAAAACGTAAGTTTGAAAATGGTAATCTCCATATTCATGGCTGGTGTTATGATATAGAAACTGGTAAAATAGAATACTATGATGCTGATAGCTATGAATTTTTACCCTTAAATAATCTCTCAAAAGAGCAGGAAAATTTATAATCTTTTATAAATTTTGATATACTAACAACAATTATTATATTTTGAAGGAATAAAAATGGCTGAAGAAGAAACAAAAGAGGAAGAATCTGCCCCAAAAGAGAAAAAATCAAGTAACCTCTTAATGATTATCATCATTGTTATTTTGATTTTAATCATCGTTATTGGTGCAGTAGTCGCAATTCTTCTTATGAGTGAAGATGAAGAAGACACTACACAAAATACACCACCTCAGACTAAAGAGAAACAAATTTCCAATAAACCAAGAGGCTCTTCTGCTGTACTTGATGATACAAGACCTTTAAGTGAGATAGGCGTACTCTATCCTTTGGATACTTTTACTGTCAATTTAAAAAGTGATTCAGGAAGAAGATATCTTAAAGTAACAATGTCTTTGGAACTTGAAGGTGAAGAGCTCAGTCTTGAACTTGATGCTAAATCACCAGTGCTTCGTGATAGAATCATTAGAATTTTATCTTCCAAAACTCTTGAAGAAATCTCTTCAAAAAAAGGGAAACAAAAAGTTTCTCAACAAATTATGGATACACTTAACTCTATGATTACTGATGGGCAGATTAAAGGTATCTATTTTACTGAATTTGTCATTCAATAACCTCTTCATATGATCGGCATCGATATTATTAAACTCTCCAGAATGGAGCGCTTTTTAGAGCGCTTTGGAGAAAAAGCGCTACGAAGATTTTTACATCCTGATGAAATTTTACTTGTTAAAAACCATAAAACCGCTGCTGGATTTTGGGCAACAAAAGAGGCATTTTCAAAAGCTTTGGGAACGGGTATAGGAAAAGAGTGTAGTTTTTTTGATATAAGAATCTATAAGACGGATAAAGGTGCACCACATATTGCACTCTCAAAAAAGATTATACAAAAGTTTGAGATCTTAGATGTAGCACTCTCCATCACACATGATGGGGAGTATGCCATTAGTGTAGTAGATGTTCAAACACGCAACTCATCCACCACCGACAAAATCAAGCAGTTCTAACTTGTCACCTTCATGAAGGTGATGCTGACCCCACTCATCTTGTTTTACTATCTCCATATTAACAGCAGCAGCCATCACTTTACCCTCTAGTTGAAGCTCTTGTATCACTTCTAAAAGGGTAGCATTATCTTGAAACTCTTTGGTTTGACCATTAATGATTATATTCATAATACAACTCTTTTTATTTTTGGCAGATTGTATCTTGAAATGCTTAAACTTTCCATGCTTTATGTAAATTAAAGCTTGGAAATATACTCTGCTAAAGCATTAATCTCATCATCATTAAGCTTACCAGCCTGCCCTTTCATTATCCCTTTCATAGCACCACCATATGTACCGTTTTGATACCCTTTTAGTGTCTCAACAGTTTTGGATTTTTCCCATCCTTTAATCACTTTCGATTTATTTAAAGCAGATTTTGAACCATCTTTTCCATGACAAGCTGCACAACCATTAAAAAGTTTTGCCGCATCAATACTAGGTTGTGTATGTTCTTGTGTCTTTGCTTTTACTACTGCTAAATTTTTATCCACAACTTCAGTAGTAACAGATTCCACCTCTATCGCTTTTTCTTTCACTTGCGTAGCCAACTCTTTTGTAGTTTCTTGTACTTTTTTACTCACTTCTTCTTGTGCTTTAGTTGCACTTTGCGTCATCGACTGCTTTGTTTCTTGTGTTTTTTGTACTGTTTGTGTTTCTTCTTCTTGTATATGTTGCGTGTTATTTTCACTACATCCAAGTAAAAACAGTGCAACAACTGTTGATAATACTATTTTCATACGCTTTCCTTCTACTATTTAAAAGTTATTGTACAATAATTTAAACTATATTTTCGATATAATTACAAAAAATTTTAACAACGGCACTATAAACTATGAACTTTGAACCATATCCATTTGAAAAACTCAACGCTTTACTTCAAGATATTACACCAAATCCAGCATATACACCCTCTGTTCTTACAATAGGTGAGCCACAATTTGAAACACCAGCTTTTATTCAAGAAAAGTTATGCGCAAGCAGTGCACTTCTTCAAAAGTATCCAAAAACAACAGGAGAAGCATCACTAAGAGAAGCAATGCTCTCTTTTGTAAAAAAACGTTTTAATGTGACACTTACAAACGAAGAGATTATCCCAACATTTGGAACAAGAGAGGTTTTATTTAACTTTCCACAGTTTTTGCTCTTTGATAAAAAAGAGCCTGTTATGGCTTACACAAACCCTTTTTATCAAATATATGAGGGAGCAGCAATCGCTACACGCTCTCAAACTATCCATCTTAACCTTGATGCTAAAAATAATTTTCAACCCAAAATAGATGAAGATAAACTGGCATCTTGTGATTTGGTTATCATAAATTTTCCAAACAATCCAACAAGTGCGACACTATCGCTTGAAGAACTTTCTAAATGGGTGGAACTTGCACTCAAATATGATTTTGTTCTTTTAAATGATGAGTGTTACAGCGAAATATATACAAAAACACCACCCCCGTCACTCTTAGAGGCTTCTTTGGCTGTTGGTAACACGCAACATAAAAATATACTTGTTATCAACTCCATCTCCAAGCGCTCTTGTGCTCCTGGACTTCGTTCAGGTTTTATCGCTGGAGATGCGCAAATACTCAAAGAGTATATGAAGTATCGTACCTATGTCGGATGTGCTTCCCCTCTTCCACTCCAAAGTGCAGCAGCAGCAGCATGGAATGATGAGGAACATGTTGCTTTGTCACGTGAAATCTATACAAAAAATTTCGCTATTGCCAAAGAGATTTTAGGAGTTGAGATTCCAGAAGCAACCTTTTATATCTGGTTGCGTGTTGAAGATGCACTTACATTTACAAAAAAGCTCTATAAAGAGTACAATGTTAAAGTACTTCCAGGAGAGTTTTTAGCAAGAGAGAATGCACAGGGCAATAATCCAGGTACTGGATATATACGAATAGCTCTTGTAGAGTCTGAAGCAAAAACAAAAGATGCATTACAAAGAATTAAGGAGTGTTTAGGTGAGTAAAGAAGAGAGTTTAAAACAAAAGATACTACACGCACACAAAGATGAAGATATAGCCTCTTTATATATGATGGAACAAGAAGCTCATGAGACTTTTGATGAAGAAACACTCCATGGATTTTATGCAAACATTTTAGATTTAGCTCTTGAAAAACTTACAAATACATTAGAAGCCCACAGAAAAATGGATATGCAAGATGTTCAGGACTTTGCAACACTCCGCGCACTCTATGAATATGCCATAGAGCATTACAGTGCTGATGACAAACCAAGTGCGGCAGCACTCTTTGAAGTGCTCAGTGGTCTCAGTAATGATCCAAAATTTTCAGATGCGATGAAAATCCATTGGATTGCAGCACAGGAAAATCTTGTGTTTGAGAATTTTTTAGATACGATAGCAGATATTGATGCTACTCAAAAAGCGGGAACTTTTTATATAGGTGAGTTTCAACAAAAGGCACAAGAATTGCTTGAGAAGACCCAAAAGAAGGGGAAATAGCAGATGAAAATACATTTTATCGGAATTGGTGGCATAGGTATCTCAGGGCTTGCACAATATATGCATTACCAAGGGCATGAGGTGAGTGGTTCTGATATTAAAGAAACACTTATTACACAAAAGCTTCAAAAACTTGGTATCAAAGTGACTGTACCACACCAAAGTGAAGCTATTGATGATCAGGATTTAGTAGTTCACTCTGCTATTATTCGCCCTGACAATCCAGAGATCATAGCAGCAAAAGAAAAAGGTATCGAGGTTTTAGCAAGACGCGAAGCATTACTTAAAATCCTCAATGACAAAAAAGTGTATGCTGTAGCTGGAGCGCATGGGAAAAGTACAACAACCGCTATTTTAGCTTCTATTATGGATGGAAGTACCATTATTGGTGCAGAGTCAAAGGCTTTTGGTTCCAATGTTCGTTATGATGCGACCAATGACACTATGATTTTTGAAGCAGATGAAAGTGATGGAAGCTTTATCAATGCCAATGCTCACTGTGCTATTGTTATCAATGCTGAGCCTGAGCATATGGAATACTACGACTACAATTATGACCGTTTTTACGATTCTTACAAACGCTTTATCAATGAAGCACCAAAAAAAGTACTTAATGCAGAAGACCCGTTCTTAGCAACACTTATAGATGAAGTTGAGGCAACATGGCTCTACCCCAGCAAAGATATAAAAAATATAAAATATGTTCTTATAGACAATGAACCCCATACCCGCTTTGTGCTTAAAGATTTAGGCTCTTTTGATGTTTGGGGATTTGGCAAACATATAGCACTTGATGCGGCATTGGCTATTTTGGCGGCATCTGATTCTATGGATATAGAAACCATTAGAAAAAAGCTCCTTGGTTTTAAGGGGATTAAAAAACGTTTTGATATTGTTGGACTTGAAAAGGAGAGTGTTATCATTGATGATTACGGTCACCATCCAACAGAGATAAAAGCAACTTTTGAATCGGTCAAAGAGTATGCCGAACTTAAAGGTTTTGACAAAATCACAGCTATTTGGCAACCCCATAAATACTCACGTACCATCGATAATCTTGATGCTTTTATAGAGTGTTTTCAAGGTGCTCAAGAGCTTATCATCCTGCCTGTTTGGGCAGCTGGAGAAGCACCAAGAGAGATAGATTTTGCCAAAAAATTCAAAAACTACAACCTTACAATGGCCGATACCATCAAACGTTCAAAAAATAAAATACGTGTTTTAAAAGATCATGAGGAGTTAAAAACTCTTGACAAAGGGCTTATTATCGGTTTTGGTGCCGGTGATATCACATACCAGATAAGAGGTGCAAACTAAGTGGCATATATTTATGGACTCATTATTGTTGCTCTTTTCTTTGCAACAATGCACTACTTTACAGAACTTGATAAAAAGCAAAAAATAATTGCCACTACCGTTGTTTTTCTTATTATTTTTAGTGCTATTGTTTACAATAAATACAATCAGGAACAACAGGCAAAACTACTTGCCATACAAACAAAATTTGAACAGGGAAAAACACTTCTTTGTAATGGTGTCGAGGTCAATCAAACTCAATTTTCTTTGAGTATTGGTACATTTACTTTTATAGGTAAAGAGAACACGCCACACTATGCAGAGATGATAAACGCTTCAACATGTCAGTAAAAGATTCCAACACGCAACTCGATGTGCTTATAGCACAACTCGACCTCAAAGAGCATATAACTCAGTTTCAAACATTTTTCTCTCGTGAGCACACTTTATACATTCAAGGTGATCAGGAACTCCATTTTCGTTACATAAAAGCACTTGATGCCCTAGAGTTTAAAGCACCTCCAAAAGTAACAGACTTTACAACACTCAAACTCCACCTCAAGAAACATGGGGTGCTTAGTTTTGAACAAATATTTGAAATAGTTAAAGTGGTACGTTATTTTCGCTATTTTGGTAAAAAAGAACTTGATGGCATTTTAAAACAGTGGATGGATAAGATCATCATCCCTGAGAAATTTCAAGAGATTGAAAAATACTTCACACATGACGGTAAATTTGAAGAGAACCTTGATGAGAACCTTTTTCAACTCTCAAAGCGTGTTCAAGAACATAAAAACGATATCAGCGGCTCACTCAAACGGCTTATGAACAGTTCAAAAATTGCCCCTTACCTTGTGGACACGCAAGTACACTTCATCAACAACGAAGAGTGTTTACTTGTTCGCGGAGGATTTAACCATGTACTCAAAGGTGCTGTAATTGGAAGAAGCAGTGGTGGCTTTTTTTATGTTGCACCCGATTCAATTTTAAAAGCAAAAGAGAAGATTCGCTTTATTGAACAGGAGCGGGAAGCTATCTTTTACACGTATGCCAAAGAGTTTTCAACAAAACTTGCAGAGCTTTTGCCTTTTATCAACTTTATAGACAAAGAGTTTGATAAGTTTGACAACTATCAAGCACGTGTTATGTTTGCTCGCTCACAAAATCTTGAACTGCTTAAGAGTAAAAACGATACCAAAATCATTTTAAAAGATTTTATCCACCCTGCACTTCACAATGCAAAACCCATTAATGTAGATTTTTCAAAAAATATTTTAATGATTACAGGGGTAAATGCTGGTGGAAAAACGATGCTTTTGAAATCGATTTTAGCTGCTACATTTATGGCAAAATACACCATCCCCATGAAAATAGATACCCATAAAAGTCATATAGGTAACTTTAAAAAAGTACTTGCCATCATTGATGATCCACAAAATGTGAAAAATGATATCTCAACATTTGCAGGAAGAATGCAACAATTTAGCAAAATATTTGAACATAAAAATATCTTGGTGGGTGTCGATGAGATAGAACTTGGAACCGACTCTGATGAAGCGGCAGCACTTTTTAAGGTGATTCTTGATGATTTGATCAAACGGGGACAAAAAGTGGTAGTCACCACCCACCACAAACGACTCGCTGCACTTATGGCTGACCGTGATGATGTTGAGCTTATGGCTGCTATCTACGATGAGGAAGCTCGTCGCCCAACGTATGAGTTTATGCAGGGTATCATTGGGAAAAGTTACGCTTTTGAAACAGCAAGTCGCTACGGCATTGCACACACTTTGGTTGAAAAAGCCAAACAGGTTTATGGGGACAACTCCGAGAAGCTCTCTTTACTTATAGAGCGAGGCAGTCAGCTTGAGCGAGAACTCAAACACAAACACAAACAAGTGGATGAGAAACTTGAAAATTTACAAAAGAAAGAGCGTCTTCTTCAAGAACAAAAAGAGCAACTTCTTCAAGAACTCGAAAAAGAGAAACAAAAACTTAAAAAAAGTTATGAAGATGCCATCAATGAAGCAAAAAAAGCTGCTCGTGGTGATGATATTAAAGAGATTCACAGAGCTATGAACAAGGCAAACAAAAAACTGCCAAAAGAGCAAAAAGCACCAATAAAAAGAGAAATAGAGTTCCATGTTGGTGATGAAGTCAAGTACCACACCCAAAGCGGTACTATTGTAGCTATGAAAGGGAAAAATGAAGCGATGGTTGAGATAAACGGTATGAAAATCCGTGTCAAAACCAAACATCTCAAACCTACAAAGATTCTCAAAACACAACCAAAAACCGATGTGAGTGTCAATGTGACAAAAAAAGCGGGTCTTAAATGTGATCTTCACGGTATGCGTGGTGATGAAGCGTGTGAAGTGCTTGACAAGTTTTTAAATGATGCGCTTATCAATGGCTGGGATGAAGTGATTGTCTATCACGGCATAGGTACAGGGAAGCTCTCTTATGCAGTCAAAGAGTTTTTAAAACACCATCCACGGGTAAAGAGTTTTGAAGATGCTCCACAACATCTTGGTGGCTTTGGTGCCAAAATCGTTCATCTGTAACTATGCAAACACCAAACCATACTATCTTCGTCCATTATGAAAATGATGATTTTCTCATTCTCTATAAACCTGCCAATCTCAACTTCCATTCAGAAGATAACGAGGCTGGCTGTGTTGTGCTTGCGCAAAAGATGTTTCACCCTAATCTTTTAAGTGTTCACAGGCTTGATAAGATGACTTCGGGTCTTTTGATACTTGCCAAGTCAAGTAAAGTTGCCAATGATTTTGCCACCATGTTTCAAAATAAAGAGATTCAAAAATATTATCTAGCCATTGCAACAAAAAAACCAAAGAAAAAGCAAGGGTGGATAAAAGCAGATATGGCACTCTCAAGAAGAGGAAGCTACAAGTTACTTCAAAGCAAAAACAATCCAGCCGTTACGCAGTTTTGTTCAAAATCTATTCAACCCAATGAGAGACTTTTTCTTCTCAAACCCTATACAGGCAAAACCCATCAGTTGCGTGTTGCACTCAAAAGTATAGGTGCCCCCATAGTAGGAGATATCCGCTATGCTAATGCTATAGACGCAAAAAAAGAGCAAAGGGGATATTTGCATGCTTATGGACTCACCTTTAACTATAAAAATACAACTTACCACTTTACACTTGCACCTTTAGAGGGGGAGAGATTTGTAAGTGATGCTTGCAAAGAAGCTCTCAAAGAGTATGCTACACCATGGGAGGTACTGTAAAAATGAAAAAAATTGCCATTATTGGAGCAGGAGCTAGTGGACTTTTATGTGCGATAGAGTGTGCAAAAAATGGTCTTAATGTTACTGTTTTTGAACAAAATTCCAAACCTGCCAAAAAGATTTTAGTCTCAGGTAATGGACGATGTAATATATCCAACACGCAACTCTCACCACAAGATTACTTTTCACAAAATCCATCTTTTGTTACATATGCGCTCCAAAATTTTGACTACAAAGCGTTTGAAAAATATGTATCAGATATGGGACTTGTACTGCAAAGAACAGATGATGGCAGAGTCTATCCCCTCTCCAATGAAGCAAAATCAGTAGCAACACTTTTGATGCAGCACGCAACACTTTTAGGTGTGAAGATTTTAACCGATACAAAAATCACAACACTTACTCCACTTTTTAAAGACTATGATGCAGTTGTTGTTGCCACAGGAAGTGAAGCTGCATCCCATCTTGGCGGTTGTGCAGACGGATACACATTTGCACAGGAGTTTGGACATACCATCATCCCAACATTTCCAAGTCTCGTGCAGCTTCATCTAAGAGAGAAGATTGTCAAAAAGATGACAGGGGCAAAAATCTTTACAGAGGTTTCACTCTATATAAATGGACAAAAAGAGATGCAGACACAAGGAGATGTGCTTTTTAGCAACTATGGTGTTTCAGGGTTTGCGATTTTGGATATTTCACACTTTGTGAGTGAGGCACTTTTACATTTTCAAGCTGTTGATATCAGTATCAATCTCTTACCAGAGTTTACGATACAAAAACTCTCCAACCATATACAAAAAGTTGCAAAAGCAAATCCTCTTTTAAGCATAGAAGATATTTTGGCAGGGCTTTTACCTCAAAAGATACTCAAAGCTGTTTTGGAAACGCTAGATATACAACACGCAACACCCATCACAACAAAGCTTACAAAAAAAATAGCCAATCAAATCCTTAACTGGAAATTTGAAGTTACTGACACCCATGGATTTAGACACGCAGAGGTAAGTGGCGGTGGTGTTAACACGCAAGAGATAAATCCTAAAACCTTTGAATCCTACAAAAAAAAGAACCTCTATTTTACAGGAGAGGTGTTAGATGTTGTGGGTCGCCGTGGTGGATTTAACTTTGCTTTTGCCTGGGCGAGTGGCTATTTGGCAGCACAGGATATTATTAAAAAGAAGCTTCATCATAATTAAATATTATTTTTGATATTATAAGAAAAAGAGTAGTATGAGATTTCCAAATGCCAATGATATTGCAAGTATAAATGTAGTTTCTATTGATATCAATCAAACAATTAGTGAAGCGATTGGGAAGAAGAAACTGCGTTCGATTCTAACTTTGCTATAATAAGGTTAAAAGAAAACAAAAAGGATACATAATGTCAACACCTTTAATTATTCTCATAGTTGTTATTATACTTTTGATTTTAATGTACAACTCTTTAGTTGCAAAAAAGAATCAGGTAGAAAATATCTTTGCTTCCATCGATACGCAACTCAAAAAACGTTATGACCTCATACCAAATCTTGTTGCCTCTGTCAGTAAATATATGGAGCATGAGAGATCTATACTTGAAGATATTACTAAACTGCGTGCTGAAGCAAACAAACCAAATATTTCAGATAATGAAAAAATAAAACTTGATGCACAGATTACTTCAGCATTAGGTTCTATAATGATTGCAGTTGAGAACTATCCAGAACTCAAAGCCAATGAAAATGTGATTCATCTCCAGCATACTCTCTCTGAGGTAGAGGAACAAATAGCAGCAGCTAGAAGAGCATACAACCAAGCTGTAACGGACTACAACAATGCTTTAGAGCAGATCCCTACAAACTTTATGGCAAATGCTATGGGTTATACACGCAAAGAGGTGTTTGAGATTCCTAAAGAACAAAGAGAAAATGTTAATGTAAAAGAGCTTTTTGCATCTTAAAATATGAAAACAGTTAGTGAACTCACCGATATTTATTATAAACATCTTTATCCGTCACTTCAAGAATTGGAAGATGAGCGTAAAAAAATAAAAAATAAACTTATTGGTATAGGTTTTTTTTATACACTTTTAATAGGGATAATCACTCTTTTTCTTTTAAGTTATGATGCCAGTACTGAAGCTCTTTTTGGAGTTGTTTTTATCTATATAGCAGGAATGGGATTTTTATACAGGTGGCTTATTAAAGACTATACAAATGATTTTAAATTTAAAATTATTGCACCTTTGATAAAAGCAATCGATAAAAATCTCACCTACTCACCATCACTTCATCTGCCATCACATTACTTTGTCCAATCTAAACTCTTTACAAGTGAACCTGACCGTATAACTGGCAATGACTATGTTCAAGGAACAATAGATAATGTTGCTATCAAATTCTCCGATCTTCAGGTAGAAACAAAACATGAAAATTCCAAAGGAAATGAAGAATACACAACTATCTTTATGGGTTTATTTATCGTCAGTGAATTTAACAAGAACTTTCACGGACGTACAGTTATTTTACCAGATACTGCACAAAAAACATTTGGTGATTATTTAGGACATCTCTTGCAACAAAATAATTTTCAAAGAGCTGATTTGGTAAAGATGGACAATCCTGCATTTGAAAAAGAGTTCGTTGTTTATGGAACAGACCAAATCGAAGCACGTTATATTTTAACACCAGCTTTTATGGAAAAACTTCTTATCCTTAAAAAACGCTCCAAACACCCTGTATCTGTCTCATTTGTCAACAAAAATATCCATATAGCCATTGAATATAATAAAGACTTATTTGAACCATCTGTATTTCATTCACTTTTAAAGTATAAAATAGCGATGGAATATATACAAACTCTTCATTTAGCCGTTGGCATCATAGAAGAGTTAAAACTCAATAAAAAACTCTGGAGTAAATTATGAGAATAAAAGCAACACTTACAGCCTTGCTGCTAACACTCAACCTTAGTGCCCTCACAGTAGGAGAAACACCAAAACAAGTGATAATCGAAGGTGATAACGGTGGACTTGTCAAAGATGGTTCTGCTTGGAACTCAAATACCCTCAAAGGAAATGTATTTGTTATGTTTTATGTAGATCCTGATGAAAAAGATGTAAATGAACACTATACACAAGCTCTTAAAAAATTTAAAAAAGAGAACAATCTTCATTTTCAAAGTATAGCCATTATCAATCTTGCTGCAACATGGAAACCAAACTTCGTTATAGAAAAAATCCTTAGCTCCAAACAAGAAGAGTTTCCAAATACTATCTATGTAAAAGATAAAAGCTCTGTACTTGTCAAAGAGTGGGAAGTAGCAGATGATGCTTCTAATATCATCATATTTGATAAAGATGGTAAAGTGCTTTTTTATAAATCTGGAGCTATGAGTGATGATGATACAAACAAATCTTTTAAACTGATAAAGGAAAACCTCTAAAATGGATAATGAACCAAGTATTCTCTCAAAAAGTCTAAAGGATCTCTTTACTGCAAAAATGTTGCAGTACTCCATTCTTCCTTTCGTACTTTCTATGATTGTTCTTTACATACTCTTTTTTGTAGTTGCTGGTATTGGTCTTGACCAGCTCGGTACAATGACTGTAGAGAGTTCACAGATGAGTATCGAAAACGGTGTACCTCATACTGAAAGTTTTTCAGCAACTTTAGAAGACACAGCAATCATCAAGTTTTTAATGAGCAGTGCATTGACATCATGGATAGCTTCATTTCTAGTCTATACCATTGGTGGTTTTATAACACTTTATGCTTCTATATTTGTAGCTGTATTAATTATCGGTTTTTTAACACATTCAATCTTGTATGAAATAAAAATACGCCACTATGATGATGTAGAGATGATTGGATATTCCAACGCTATTGAAGGGATTGTACTAACCATAAAGTGGGCTTTGGTTATGGTTGTATTGTTTATTGTATTTGTTCCATTGTATTTTATCCCTGTTATCAATGTGATAGCTTTTAACTTTCCCCTTTACTACTTTTTTCATAAGATGATAACCTATGATGTAAGTTCAAACATCTGCACAAAAGAGGAAGCAATGAAGATCAAGTTTTTCCATGGCAGCACACTGCGAATGAAAACTTTAGCACTCTATCTTCTTTCACTTATCCCTTTTGTTATCTTTTTTGCTTCTGTATTTTATGTTATCTATTTGGGGCATAGCTACTTTATAGAGGTAAGAAAATTACGGAGTGAAGCTTAGTCTTCCTCTTTATCTGCTTCTTTCATAACCAAGGATGTATAGTTTTCATCCTTGGGAACAAGCCCTGCTTCATATAAAAACTGACTTGGCAAAAAATTTTGTTTTTTAATCTTGTCATATTTTGCATAACTCAGATAGAGAATATCTTTGGCTCGTGTGACTGCAACATAAAAAAGTCGTCTCTCTTCATCAAGACTGCCACCTCGAACCATAAGCTTACGGTTTGGAAAGCGTCCATCCATCAAATCAACAACATATACTTCTTTATACTCAAGCCCTTTACTTGCGTGTACACTCAAAAGATTCACACCCTCCCCTTGTGTTAAGTCTGAAGAGCCAAGTATCATCGCATTTAAAAATCTATCATGTTCACCGTAAGGTTTTGCCAACTCTTGCAGTAAAACCATCTTGCGTGTTATACGTGTTTTAGACTCCTCTCTTTGTTTTTCATCGACACTTCCATCTTTAAGTGTTGCTCTTTTTGTGGAAAGTACATCAACTATGTAACCAAAGAGTTCAGAAGATGCGATTTTTTTTACAACAGTTTTAGGTTGTTTAATCCCTTTTAAATCTCTAAATAACAAATAAAAATTATGTAAAAAAGTTGCATTGTCTTTGGTGAGTTTGGGATGCTTTAAAATAGGATTTTTCATAAACTTTGCTTCAAAACCGAGTTTTGCAAACTTGCCCACAGCTCCAAGCTCTATAAAGTCATCAAAAAGACCTAACTGATGATTGAGTTTTCTTTTTTCAAAAGGATTTTTTATAGATTCATCTGCCGCATAAAGACCATAAAACAACTTTCCATGCCCAAGAGTTTTCAGTGCAATATAGAGCTCTTTTGCCATCGCACTTCCAATCCCCCGTGCAAACTCAAAAAGATGAATAAATGCCATCATATCAGCCTCATTTACTAACAAAGTATATAAATCCAGGATAGCTTTAACTTCCCGAGAATCAAAAAAACTTGTACCCCCTTTTCGTTTACACTTTATACCAAGTTCACGAAGTCCAACTTCTATCCCATCAGCTGAGGAGTTATTGCGAAAGATCACCGCTATATCTTCATGTGGCGTTTGAGATTCCTGAATCTTTGCAGCAACACCATGATACTGATCAAAAAGTTCATCAAATGCCAGCAACGTCGGTGCTTTTGCATCAAATTTGCGTGTTACTTCCAGTTTTTTAGGATAGATACGTTCATTAATCTCTATTACTTTATTTGCCAAAGAGAGTATAGGCATACTTGAACGGTAGTTCTTTGTAAGCGTATGAACAACAGCATCAGGATATTTTTTTGTAAAAGAAGCGATGATATTGATATCCGCACCATTAAAGGCGTAAATCGACTGATCATAATCACCTACACAAAAAAGTGAAGGTGGTTGCATTGCATCGATAAGTGTGCCTTGAAGTGCATTGGTATCTTGATACTCATCAACAAGCACCTCTTTGTAGCCTAGATTTTCGTTTTTACACATAGCACGAAAATGTAAAAGCAGATCATTAAAGTTAACAAAACCGTATTCTGTTTTCAAAGCTTCAAACTCATCAACAATATCGGCATATATCATGGCAAAGAGTTCATGTTCTGGATAGTTCTCAATAAGCCAGCTTTCAAAATCTTTACTCAGTTCTGTATTTTGGTAATAAGAATACAAATCATATAGATGGTTCCCACCGTATGGTGGTACTTCTGCATCTAAATGCCCAAAAGAGCGTTTTTCATAAACAGAGCGAAAAAGGGTTTTGAGCTCTCGTTGTTGCTTTAAAACTATCTTTTTATCTTTTTTTTTCAACCATCTGTAGCTTACAGCATGAAATGTCCCAGCATCTATTTTTTTGGCAACTTCACTTCCAAAATATTCTGCTACACGAGCTACCATCTCAGCAGCAGCTTTATTGGTAAAGGTAAGGAGTAAAATCTCTTGAGGTGCAATACCATTTTGAAGAAGATAGGCGATACGACCAACAATAGTTGATGTTTTTCCTGTTCCTGCAGAGGCGATAATAAGGTTTTTACTTTGTGTAGATGTAGCAGCAGCGTGCTGTTCTTCATTAAGACGTGATAAAGGCATGGCGGGATTATACTTTTTTTATGATTAATTTTCCCATATTTTTTTTTGTATCAAAATTTTGATACTTTTAATAAGATTTAATAAATCTATATGTTAGGATTTTATTAATAACATTATTTAGATAGGAATTTTTATTATGCAGCAAATAGACAAAAAGATATTGGAAGTGATATCAAATGAAACAAAAGATTCTATAGACCAACTTAATGTTGTTACTCCAAGTATGTATGCTTCCATTTTTTCTGAATTTGCTTTAAAACATAACCAAACCATAGAAAATGAAGAGGAGTTGGCTCATGATCTTATGAAAACAGAATGTTCCAATCTTACTGAACTCCAAGATCAAGCCTCTAAAAGTGTTCAAGTACTTAGTAAAAATACTTCTAAGGCAATTCACGCCATCAAAGAAAAAGATAACAACATATTAAATGATATTTTAAAAGAAACAGAATCACTCAGATATGAGATAGAAAAACTAAAAGCTTCTGTATATAAAGATGAACTTACTCATGTTTATAACAGAAAATGGTTGCATGACAACTATATTGATGAAGAATCTCAATTATTTAAAACAAATGGTATCTTAGCAATCATCGATCTTAACTATTTCAAACAAATTAATGACACTCATGGGCATGTTATAGGTGATAAAGTACTTATCTTTATAGCCAACCAACTTAAAAAAATCGATAAAAATATTGTACGCTATGGTGGTGATGAGTTTATAGTTCTTTTTGATAACAACTTTTCTCTCAAAAACATTAAACAACTTCTTCATGAAACTAGAGAGACTATTTTAACTAAAAAACTCAAAGCTCATGATACAACTTTTAAAACAAGCTTCTCATATGGAATCACCCCTTTTAAAAAAGGTGATGAACTCGGCACAGTGATTGAACTTGCAGATAAAAATATGTATAAAGACAAGATAGAGATTAAAAAACGTATCACTGGCATATAACCATCTAATCTTTTTATAACCACATTTTGGCTATAATCGCGCAATTTTTAAATCACAGATTTTAAGGCGATTATATGTCAGATAACAAATACAATCCACAAGCTACAGAAGATAGATACTACAAAATTTGGGAGGAGCGCAAATACTTCGAAGTTGATGGCAACAAAGCTATCCAAGAAGAAGGCAAAAACTTTGCCATCATGATGCCACCACCAAATGTTACTGGACGTCTTCACATCGGTCACGCACTTACATTTACACTCCAAGATATCATCACTCGTTACAAAAGAATGGATGGGTACAAAACTCTCTGGCAACCAGGAACAGACCACGCAGGAATTGCTACACAAAATGTTGTAGAGAAGCAGCTTCTTGCTGAAGGAACAACAAAAGAAGAGATTGGCCGTGAAGCATTTTTAGAGCGTGCTTGGAAATGGAAAGCTGAATCTGCTGGTATTATGACAGAACAACTTCGTAAGATGGGTGTTTCTCCTGCATGGGAGAGAGAGCGTTTTACAATGGATGAAGGATTGCAAAAATCTGTACGTGAAGCATTTGTTCATCTGTATAATGAGGGTCTCATTGTTCGTGGTAACTATATGGTCAACTGGTGTACACACGATGGTGCTCTTTCAGATATTGAGGTGGAACATGAAGAAGAAGATGGTAAATTTTACCACATCAAGTATCCTTTTGCTGATGGAAGCGGCTTTGTAGAGGTTGCTACAACACGTCCTGAGACATATTTTGGTGATACGGCTGTTATGGTACATCCTGATGATGAGCGCTACAAAGATATCATCGGTAAAGAGATTCAACTCCCTTTACTTGATAGAACGGTAAAAATAATCGCTGATACGCACGTAGATATGGAGTTTGGTACTGGTGTGGTAAAAGTAACTCCAGCTCATGACCAAAACGACTACGAGGTTGGTAAACGACACGATTTGGAGTTTATCACTGTTTTTGATGAAAAAGGTATTTTAAATGAATACGCTGGTGAGTTTAAAGGCTTAGAGCGTCTTCAAGCACGTGACATTATCGTAAAACGTCTTGATGAAGAGGGATTTATCGTAAAAATCGAAGACCACAAACACCAAGTGGGGCATTGTTATCGCTGTAAAAATGTAGTGGAGCCTTACATCTCAAAACAATGGTTTGTACGTAAAGAGGTAGCTGATAACTCTATCAAAAAAACAAATGACGGTGAAGCAAAATTTTTCCCACCACACTGGATAAACTCTTACAACTCTTGGATGGGTGAGCTTCGTGACTGGTGTATCAGCCGTCAACTTTGGTGGGGGCATCAGATCCCTGTATTTTATTGTGATGATTGTGGACATGAGTTTGCATCAACTGAAGAACACCCTGCTGCGTGTCCAAAATGTGCTTCTAAAAACTTCACACAAGACCCTGATGTACTAGATACTTGGTTCTCTTCTGCACTATGGCCTTTTTCAACGTTAGGTTGGGGAAATGGTGATGTAGAGATGGACAAACTCTTCAAGTCTGAAGATATGAAAGAGTTTTATCCAAATGCACTCCTTATCACTGGATTTGACATCCTCTTCTTCTGGGTTGCTCGTATGATGATGATGGGTGAGCACTTTATTGGTGAGCTTCCATTTAAAGATATCTATCTTCATGCTCTTGTTCGTGACGAAAATGG
>Ga0256837_1000314_pt1 | contig 42618 bp, 35 predicted proteins | sample 4562384metaG_FD_185976 | JGI IMG/M metagenome (GOLD analysis project Ga0256837, IMG submission 185976) | Hydrothermal vent microbial communities from Guaymas Basin, Mexico - 4561-384 | ecosystem: Environmental > Aquatic > Marine > Hydrothermal vents | place: Mexico: Guaymas Basin | collected... | reverse complement strand
GATCAAACCGTTGTAGCTGAAGAAACTTGTGTTGGACATAGGGTTGTAAAGGGTTTTCAGTTAGAACAATCATTATCTAACCGTTATAAAAATATAACGGAAGAACAATACAAAGCCACTATGAAAAGTGTTAAGTATTCAGAAATGGCACGCCCATTGACACAAATAATTGTTACTGTTCCGTTGGCTTTGGCAACTTATTATTTGGGTATCGATGTGATAAATCATAAGTTTTCAGCAGCTAATTATTTAACTTTTCTAGCTATTGGTGGTATGTTACAAAATCCAACTAAATTATTGGGGGCAATGTTTGCTAAGGTACAAACATCTATTGCAGCAGCCGAAAGGGTTTTTAGCATTGTGGATCGTAAAGATGAACCATATACAGATGGTATTGTGCCAAAAACAGATTTTCAGAATAAAATACAATTTAAAAATCTTGGTTTTCAATATCCCGAAAGTCAAACAGCAGCTTTAAACAATATTGATTTAGAAATTCACAAGGGCAAGATTGTTGCTTTGGTTGGCTCTAGTGGTGCTGGAAAAACAACCTTGGCAGATTTGTTACCACGTTTTTATGAGCCAACATCGGGCAGTTTATTGTTAGATGATTTAGAATTATCACAATTAAATTTAAAATGGTTGCGTTCGCAAATTGCAGTAGTAACCCAGCATACTTTTTTGTTTGATGATACTATTGCAAATAATATTGCTTTTGGCGCAGGGCGCAAAGTAACCATAAACGAAATTGAAAATGCCGCTAAGGCTGCTGAAGCTCACGAATTTATTGAAGAGATGGAGTTGAAATATGATACACCAATTGGTGAGCAGGGTTTAAGACTCTCTGGTGGTCAACGCCAACGTATTGCTATTGCGCGCGCCATTGTAAGAAATGCTCCTATATTAATTTTGGACGAAGCAACAAGTGCATTGGATACTCGTTCAGAGCGTTTAGTTCAACACGCGTTAGAAAATCTTATGCAATCAAGAACGGTATTAGTAGTTGCACATAGGTTATCTACAATAAAAAATGCCGATATGATTGTGGTAATGGATAGCGGTAAAATTATAGATAGGGGTACTCATAATGAGTTGTTACAAAGATGCGAAAATTATACCGAGTTATGTCGTATACAGGCTATAGCCTAGGAGAAATAAATGTTAATAATTGAAAACAATCATCTTAAAGTAGAAGTTTTAGATCCTCAAAAAGATATAGACAAATTAGGTAGCAGATATTGTAGCGGGGGGCAGATATTTCAGGTATACGATAAAAATAAAGGGGCGTTATTATCTGGGCCTACTTTTCCTGATACATATAATACGTTTTGTTCTCAGGGTTTACCCGATGCTTTTAATGCGTATCCCGGTTTGGATTCTGCCGAAATAGGTGATTTGATTATGGCGATAGGGGTTGGATTGGTGCGTTATGAAAACCCTATTAAACATAGTTTTGCCAAAGAAAACACCAATGTTGTAGAACCATTAGATTGGAAAATTCAAAAAGCAGACAATGCTTTGGGCTTTTATGCCATACACGATTATAAAGATTATTCTTACGCATTAACTAGAGAAATTATACTTGAAAACCGTGAGCTAATTTTGGTAAATGTATTAGAAAATTGCAGTAGTGCTCCAATGCCATTGTCGTGGTTTGCTCATCCATTTTTACCTTTGACAAATGACGGCGTGGTTGGACATATACCTGCAAAGTATGAATTGAATAATTTTTATTCTTTAGACAAAAATGGAGAGTTAAAGATTAACCTTCCCAAGGATTATAGCGCAGATAAATACGATAGCGTTGTATTTAATGTTGGCAAAGTTAATGATGACGACGAAGATTTTTTGATGACGCTTAAACATAAATTAATTGGTAATGTAGAAATTGATTGTGGTTTTCCAGTGGATAGTATCCCAGTATGGTTTTGCGATAAGGCATTTAGTCCCGAACCATATTTGGTTGATACTTTAGAACCAAATGAAAATGCCCAATGGGAAATAACTTATAAATTTTAAGTGAGGATAATATGGATATTAATGAAATTACTGCAAAAGTAGAAGCTGAGGCTGCATTTGTATCGGCTTTGCGTATGGAAATCTCTAAAGTTATTGTTGGTCAAAAACAATTAATTGATAGACTTATTGTTGCCTTGTTAGCCAATGGACATGTTTTAGTGGAGGGTTTACCAGGTTTAGCTAAAACTAGCACAATATCTGCTTTGGCAAATTCAATTAGCGCCAGTTTTAATCGCATACAATTTACGCCTGATTTATTACCTTCAGATGTGGTTGGTACATTGATTTATAATCCTAAAGAAGCATCTTTTAGCGTTAAAAAAGGCCCAGTATTTGCCAATTTGGTTTTGGCAGACGAAATTAACCGTGCACCTGCTAAAGTGCAATCGGCGTTGTTGGAGGCAATGCAAGAGCGTCAGGTAACTATCGGCAATGATACTTATGATTTGCCCAATCCGCTTATGGTATTGGCAACGCAAAATCCTGTTGAACAAGAAGGCACCTACCCGTTGCCAGAGGCTCAGGTAGATAGGTTTATGTTTAAAGTAATTGTTGGTTATCCAAGTCGTGAAGAAGAATTAGCTATTCAAAAACGTATGGCAAAAACAAGTGCAAATCAAAAAATAAATGCTGTAATTACTCCAGAGGCAATATTAAAGGTGAGGTCTGTAGTTGATGAGGTTTATATTGATGATCAAATCAACAATTATATAGTTGATTTGGTTATGGCATCACGTACTCCTAAGGACTACAATTTAGATGTAGATTCGTATATAGAATATGGAGCATCACCCCGTGCTACTATTGCGTTAACATTGGCGGCTAAAGCCTATGCTTTTATGCAAAAACGTGGCTATGTAACACCACAAGACGTTAAAGATATTGGTAAGGATGTATTGCGTCATCGTATTTTGCTATCTTATGAGGCAGAGGCAGAAGATATTACAAGTGATCAAATTGTACAGACTATTTTTGATACTGTTCCAGTACCTTAAATAGGATTAGTTGTGCTTGATTCAGAAGTTTTAAAACAGGTACGAGCTATTCAGTTGCGTACAACACGCCTGCTTAAACAGGGCTTAGCTGGAGAATACAAGTCAGTATTCAAAGGGCAAGGTATGGAGTTTGCCGAAGTTCGCCAGTATATAGCTGGCGATGATGTGCGTTCTATTGATTGGAATGTAACAGCCAGAACAGGCGAAGCCTACATTAAGCGTTTTGAAGAAGAACGTGAACAAACTGTAATGTTTTTAGTGGATTTGTCGGGTTCGGGCAGCTTTGGTTCAGTAGCAAAAACTAAAAATACAGTTGCTGCTGAAATGTGTGCGTTGTTGGCGTTTTCGGCTATTCGCAATAATGATAAGGTTGGTATGATAATTTTTACTAATCAAATAGAGCATTATTTGCCACCAGATAAAGGCCGTAAGCATGTTTTGCGTTTAATACGTGATATTTTAACATTTGAGCCTAAAAATAATGGCACAGACATAGCTTTGGCTTTGGAGCATCTTAATAAAGTTATACGTCGTCATGCTTTAACATTTGTGGTGAGTGATTTTTTGCAAGAGCAAAGTGATTTTGAAAAAGCTTTAAAAAGCACTGCCAAACGTCATGAATTAACTGCAATACGTTTAAATGATATCCGTGAACGCAAGTTGCCAAATGTTGGTTTAATACGATTGCAAAGTGCAGAAAGTGGCGAAACTTATTTAATAGATAGTTCTTCTAAGTATGTTCGTCAAGAATTTGCCAAACGTGCAACACTAAGAGAGCAACAACTACAGATGTTGTTTCATCGTTGTAAAATTGATTATGTAGATATTAAAACCGAAGAAGATATGTTAGAACCATTAATTAAGTTTTTTAGACGCAGAGAAGCAAAATGCAAGATGTAATCAAAGATATTGCACCAGCAGTAGAAATTGTTAGACCGTTTCCGTGGGTGTATGTATCAATAGGTGTAATTGTTTTATTGTTATTATTTGTGTTATGGTTTATTTATAAACGCCGTCATAAAAAGCCTGTTGTGGAGCAGCAACCTCCGCCTATTCCTGCAGAACAAGAGGCGTTGCAAGCCTTGGAGCAATTAAAATTTAGTGATGCCAAACAATATTATATTGAGTTATCCAATATAGTAAGGCGTTTTATAGAAAGACGTTTTGATTTAAATGCCACAGAGCAAACAACCGAAGAATTTCTAATTAATGCCAGTCGTTCTAGTTTATTAAATGATGCCAATCGTCAGATGTTAGAGACATTTTTACGCGAGGCCGATATGGTTAAGTTTGCCAAGCATCAAGTTAGCCCCAGTCATGCAGAAAATTCAGCTAAAGGATTAAAACAATTTTTCTTGGAGGAATATGTTTAGATTTGAATCCCCATGGTTTTTGTTAGCTTTGCTAGCTTTGTTAATTGTATGGTTGATTGTCTATAAAAATAAACCAAAAGTAATTAAGTATTCTTCGGCGTTGTTAATAGATGGTTTACCTAAAACATTAAAACAAAGATTTATAAATGCCCCTTTTTATTTATATGTTTTATCATTTATTTTATTAGTTTTGGCTTTAGCCCGCCCACAGTGGGGCAATCAAAAACACGAGGTTACAACTAATGGGATTGATATTGCTTTATGTATAGATGTTTCTACCTCTATGTATGGATTGGATATGGATGCTAATCATCAAAAAAATCGCTTGGATATTGTGAAAGAGGTCGTAGAAAATTTTATAAAAAAAAGACCAACTGATAGGATGGGGTTAGTAGTTTTTGCAGGTGAGGCTTATACCCAAAGTCCGATGATTTTTGATGGTGATATGTTGATAACTTTTGTTAGACAAGTTAAGGTTGGTATGACTCCAAAGGATGGTACAGCTATTGGTTTAGGGCTTATGAGTGCTTTGGCGCGTTTAGATAAGTCTAAAGCAAAATCAAAAATAGTATTATTACTAACAGATGGCGAAAATAACAATATGCAAGTCGAGCCGATAACGGCTGCAAAAGCAGCTAAGCAATTGGGCGTTAAAGTTTATACTATAGCGGTTGGTAGACGCGGTAGAGTACCGTATAAAAGAGAGTTTTTTGGCAGGCAAACCATTGATTATTTTAATAGCAATCCAGATTTTAGTGAAATGGTTAAAATTGCTAAAATAACAGGGGGTAAATTTTTTAAAGCTGATGATAAAGATGCTTTGGATAAGATTTATTCAGAGATAGATAAACTTGAAAAAACAAAAATTGATGCCACAATTTATTTTAAATGGCGTGAATTATTTACATATCCTTTGGTTTGTGCCTTGGTATGTTTACTGATGGCACAGTTACTTTCGGCAACGTGGTTGAGGGCTATATAATGATTTGGCAGTCTCCAGAAGTATTATATTTTTTATTTTTAATACCAGTTATTATTTTTGGCTTATGGGTTTGCAGTAAAAGTAAGTATAAACAACAGATTAATTTTGCCTCTAATGAGGCTTTTGATCGTATGTTTAAGCAAGATAAATGGTTGCGTAAAGCTTTTGTGTTATCATTGATTTATGGATTTTTGATAATTGCATTAGCTAAACCCCAATGGGGTTATCGTTGGGAAAGCATACATCGTAAAGGTATTGATATAGTTGTGGTTTTAGATACGTCTAAATCGATGTTGGCAACTGATGTTTTGCCTAATAGGTTGGCACGGGCAAAACGAGAAATTATAGATTTATTAAAATTATTAAAAGGTGATAGGATTTCTTTAATACCTTTTGCGGGCTCTGCTCATGTATTGTTTCCGTTAACTTTTGATTATTCAGCGGCACGTTTATTTATAGATGATATTAACCAAAAGATGATACCCGATGGAGGTACTAATGTTGCCGCTGCCATTAATATGGCGATTGATAGTTTTAAATCTGTTGTAGGTAAGCACAGAGCAATAGTTGTTATTACTGATGGCGAATCCCATGATGGGGATATTCAGGGGGTTATCGATAGAGCTAAACAAGCAGGGGTACATATTTTTACAGTTGGCATTGGTACAAAAGAAGGTTCAAGGATTGAAATATTAAAAGATGGGCATAAAACTTTTTTAAAAGATGCTAATGGCAATATAGCATTTTCAAAGTTAGATGAGACTACTTTGCAGTTAATTGCCACCCAAACAGGCGGTGCATATTTGCAAGCCAGTGCTGGAGCGTTGGGACTTGAGGAATTGTATCGTAGGTATATAGAGCCTATGCAACCTAAGGATATGCAACAACAGCGTGTTAAGCGTCATTTTCAGCGTTTTCAATATCCTTTGGCTATTGCTATTGTTTTGTTGTTTGTATATATAATCATAGGTTTAAAATATAATCTTTTATTTTTATTGTTGTTTATTTTGAGTGCAAATAGTGTAAAAGCAGATGCTTTTGACGATATTGAACGAGGACAAAAATTATTAAAGTCAAATCCTAAAGAAGCGGTAAATGCATTTATTAATGCACAAGTTCAATTGCCAGAAAACATAAAATTACAATATAATTTAGGAGTTGCTCAATATAAAGCGGGAGATTTTAAAAATGCTGCTAAATCGTTTTCGGCAGTTTTAAAAGATAAAGAATTGGGTTTGCGTTCACGTTATAATCTTGGCAATGCGGTTTTAAAACAAAAAAAATATAAAGATGCAATCGCTAATTATGAGGCGGTATTAAAAGTTAATCCTAAAGATAAAAATGCAAAATTTAATTTGGAATATGCAAAGAAAGAATTAGAAAAACAAAAAAAACAGCAAAAACAAAAAGACGATAAAAAACAACAAGATAAGAAAGACAAAAAAAATCAAAAAGACAAAAAAAACAAGGATGGTAAAAATAATAAAAAAGATAAAGATAATACAGGTAATAAAAAAAGTAATAAAAAAAACAAACAGAATAAAAAAGATAAAAAAGATGGCGATAGCAAAAAAAATAAATCGGATAAAAATCAGCAAAATAATAAAAAACAAAAAAAATCGTCTGAGGCTAAATCTAACGATAAGCAAACAGACGCTAATAAGTTAAGTAAGAAAGACTTAAAAAAATTAATGCAAGAGGCACAACAAAGGGAAAAGGATACAAGGCGTACTTTGTATATGCAGTTTCCAAGTACAAATCAAAACAAAGTTATTGAGAAGGATTGGTAATGGTAAAATCATTTTGGTTATCTTTTTTTATGTTGGTTAGTTGCGTGGCATTTGCATTGCCAACGGCTACGTTGAGCTTGGATGAAAATAAAATAGGCGTTAATGATATCACAAGTTTGACTTTAACTTTGCGTGGTGTTAATGAATCCGATGCACCAGATATCTTTGATATGGCAGGATTAAAAATAACTTCTACAGGTAGAAGTAGTAGTTATCAATCTATTAATGGGGTTGTCGAACGCTCTATTACTTATACATACGAGATTATAGCTCGCAAAGTAGGGCAGTATTATATAGGGCCTTATACAATTAATGTAAATGGTAAAAATATCAAGACCAATAAAGTGCAATTGCGTGTGTTTAAAAAAACGCCAACTGTGGTTGATGCTAATATTATTTTGCGTCAAAGGACAACGCGTAAGCAATATTATATTGGTGAGCCAGTTATTTTGGTTACAGAATTATTGTTTAGACACCAACATATAAGAGGTGTTTCTAATATGAACCGCGATGGGGGTAATTTTACTATATCTGAGCCACAGCAGGCGGAGCAAAAGAGAGAGGTAATTGACGGAAGACAATTTGAAGTTGCATCTTGGTATCAAATAGTTACGCCTAAAGAGCTTGGGCATTTAGTTATACCAGAAGTATATCTGACATTGTCTATGTCACAACGAGTTTCACACAGCCCTTTTGATGGGATTTTTGGGGCAACTTTTGGTAACTTGATACGTAAAAATATATCAGCTAAGGCGTTGACTGTTGATATTAAAGCTTTGCCAGATAAGGGAAAGCCAAAGGATTTTTCTGGGGTGGTTGGAACTTATCATTTGCAAGCAAATATAAGTCAAAAAGAGGTTGTTGTTGGCGAGGGCGTAACTTTAAAATATAAAATCAGTGGAAAGGGTGATATTAATTTATTGGTATCGCCAAAATTGCATTTGCCAAGCGGTATAAAAACCTATGAACCTGAGATAAAAAAACAAGTCGATAAGGGCAGATTATTATCAGGTTCTTTAGAGGCGTCTCAATTGCTAGTGCCAGAAAAACCAGGTAAAATTAGTGTCGGTCCTTTGGTATTTAATTATTTTGATACTTCTGCAAATAAATATCGTCAGTTAAAAGCTGGGCCATTTGATTTGTTGGTTAAGCCGGGTAAGCAAACTGCTATAACAGCGGCAGCGGTTAGAGCTGGAAACAAAATCAAATTGTTAAATACAGATTTGTTACCCCTAAAAGATGTTACAAACTATCATCGTCCCAATCGCTTATGGATATTGGCTATTTATGTTGTTAGTTTTATAATTTTTGTTTTATTGCGTATTAAAAAATATATCGCCAATAAAAATAATCAAGCAGGATATAGTCGAAGGCGTAATAGTTTAAAGCTAATGCGTCAAAGATTAGATCTGGCAAAGCGTGATATGGGTAGTTCTACAACTGTTTTTTGTAATAATTTAGCGGCAATTTTGCCAAATTTTTTAGCTGATAAGCTTAATTTACCTGTGGCAAGTTGTAGTGGTGAATCCTTGCGAAATATTTTAAAGCAAGAAGGTGTAGCGTGTAAAAGTATTGAAGATATTGTTAAGCTTAACGCGGAATTGGACTCGTACCGTTTTGCAGGTGGGCAATTAAATATCGAAAAACGTAAGCAGTTATTATCAGATTATCAATCTTTAATGAATGCTATCATTAAGGAGTTAAAAGTATGAAAAAATATTTTATTTTATTATTTGTGATGGGCGTTAATGTTGTGTGTTTGCAACAGTTGTTTGCAAGTGATGTGTCGTTAAAGTCTCAGCGTTTAGATCAGCTTTACGCTACAGGACAATATGGCAAGGCTTTAGAGTTGGCTAAAGAGTTACGTTTGCAAACAGATGATAGTAATTTACTTTATGATATGGGTTCTATTTATGCAAAATCGGGCAAGCTTGGTTTGTCTATAGCGATGTATAATCGGTATTTAACTGAGCACCCAAGGGATCAAGATGCTGTGTATAATTTAAATTACATTAGAGCGCAACGTAAAGATTTAATTGAAAAAGAAGATAATATTATTAAAACACTGCTAAAACCGCATTATTTATTGAGTCGTCAAGAATCCAGGGTTGTAGCATTGTTTTTTTGGTTGGTTATGTTGGTGGTATTGTCTATATCGCGTTTGCCAAAATCTTTTGTGTTTGCCACAATTGTATTGTGGATGAGTACTAGTTGCTCTTGGTTGTTTAAAGAGTTTAAATCTATTAAACAAGATAGGGGCGTTGTAATAGTATCGCAGGTTGACGTGAGATCTGGCTCTGGAGACAATTATACTGATTTATTTGCATTGCACGATGGTGCAGAGGTGCATATAGGTAGGCGTAAAGGTGATTGGGTGCAGATTTCATTGGGTACAAAACTAGGTTGGGTTAAAGCAAATTGTTTGGCAATGTATAGCAGTCAGGGTATTTAATGCGTCGAACATATATTATATATGGTATATTGTTGGTAGTGTTGGTTTTGCGATATATTGTGTTGAACTATATTCTGGTTAATCCAGTAGTTGATGTGCAAAAGACAGGGCTTAGTTTAAGGTCTTTTGTAAAGCAAATCCCTTTGGGTTCGTCTATTGTAGTTGATAGTCATTTTATTAAGTATGTAGGAGGTATTTATAATGTTGATGATAAGTATATTTTACAACCAGTTGGTAAATGTTTGCTTAAGCAAAATACTACGATTGATTTAATCGGTGCTAAGGCCAGGGGGACGTTGTTTTGTTCTGTGTTAAATGGTCAATGGGACTTTATAGCGTCTTCAGACTTTGGCTGGTGATTGTTTAAAACTTCTTGTGTTCTATTAGCTCGTCTATATTGCCTTTTGCCGATGCTTGTATCATTTGTGATACATATATCATTAGCGATATAGCCGATGTTGACTCAGGGCCACTGATTAATGCTGTGCGGGTGTCTTCTATGGCGTCTAATCTTTTATTTTGAGCTTCTATAACACGTTCTAAAGGTCCTTCAACAACTTCTAATTTGCTTTGATTGTTAGTGTAGTTCATATTTGGACAACTAATTTTACGCGTCATTAAAATTAATGGTATATCTTTAGTGTTTATGCCAAGTTCATTGCATATTTCATCAAAACCGTCAAATTTAGAAATTAATGCACCAGGGGTAATTATTTGTGGTTTATCTGCATGTATTTCACCATATCTAATTATAACATCGTTTTTGTTTACGGCAGAATTTGCAACAAAAATATAGTTAAGTCTGGTTGTACCAAAGGTATATAAGTTGCTTTTTCGTCTGCGGTGAATAGTTGTGTCTTTGATAGCCTTGTCAAAGGCTGCTTTGTTGTTGTCCATATTTTGTATTTTATTGTATCAAAGAAGTTACGCGATTGGCGTTGAGTTGAATTACGTTATCTATTTGATTTTGTGTACTAAAATTACTGCTAAACGAATTTAATAGCTCTTGTGCATCATTAATACCACTTAAACTTTGCTGTGAATAAAGGTTTTCTAAGGCAATTTTTTTGCTACTATTATTTAAGTCTAAGGTATCAATGTCGTTGGCGCTAATTTCGTTACTTATTTTGTGTTTAGAAGAAGCTGAGCGCTTTGTGTTTGTAGAAACACCATCATCAGATTTGTGATTTTGCTTACGTACAAATACAGATGATATAGCTTTGTTTGTTGATATAGTTTGATTTATATCCATATTATTACTCCTAACTCTTCTATATAGTAATATAGTGAAGTTTTTAGCTCTGTAAAGAAAAAGTGCTAAAGTTTTTAGAGCTTTTTGTCGACAGCGTAAACAAAAATTACATTTTGATAACTGATGTAATTTTTGTTTACATAAAAATTACATCAGTAGTATAAAAACCTTAATAAAAAGCGTCTTTTTTTAACGTTTTAGTTTGGCACGATAATAGCTATGTTATAAATACACATGACCCCTCCCTTAAGGGACGTAAAAAAGCATTTTTTTACGTCCCTTTCTTTTTGCTAATTAAAAGCTCTGTCTAATGCCATTTTATGAGCTTTATCATAGTGTATAGAAAGTGTTTTCCAGTCAAATTTTACAGAAGCATTTTCAACGCGATTGCGTTTAGAGATGCGTGCTCGATTAGTTTGTTTTGCAAATTTTAACATATGTTGTGCAAGCTGTTCTGCTGCGTCATTAAAACTACGTTGGTTGCGACGGATAACAGCGACTCCGTATTTTTCTGTATCAGACATATTTTTTAAGGCATAGTCTCCAAATCCTGATAAATCACTAGTTACAGAAGGTACACCGCTAGCCATACATTCTAGCGGTGTATAACCCCAAGGTTCGTAATAACTAGGAAATACCCCTAGATGACAGCCTCTGACAAAATCACCATATTCCATACCAAATAATGGACTAGTTGGCGAAATAAAATCTGGATGATACACAATTTTAACTTTATCTTCTTTGTAATTTAGTAAGTTGGCTTTGCGAACATAATTTAATATTTGATCTTTGCCATCTTCTACTAAATCATGGGTTACAACTGGTGGCATAAGAGGGGTTTTCCAAGTTTGGATTGTTCTGCGTAAGCGTAATCTCCAATAATCATCGACTAATTCATTTAGATTTGGCATTTTACCATCTGGGCTAGATGCCGATGCACAAAATAGGCGTTCACCAATTTGTCGTTGTATGGCTTGGCAGGTTGTTTCGATTTCGTGCATAACTGCGCGACTTTGTAGTACATCGGCATTAATACTTGTGTAGGGTTGCTTGGTAATAAAGAACATTACTACAGTTTTGTCAATTTCGTGTTCTTTTAGTAAATAGTTTAAGCGTGCTAGTGCCTCTATGGTTACATCAAAGCCTTTGTTGTAGTATTCAAATCTGCCCGAGGTAAAAAAGTATAATGTTTTGTTGAGATCAAAAGTGTAATTTTGAAAAAAATGACCAGTAACAAAATTGTGTACTCTATCTTTGTATTCTTTATGTAAATTTTGAAATTCATGCAAGGCTGCAAAGCGATCGATATTGATACCATTTGGCAAAATTGCATCTGGTTGGCGGCCTAATAATGATACGCATTCACGGGCAGTAACATCACTTACTGTTGTAAATACATGACAGCCATGGGCGGCACAACGTTCGAAACCAGCTTGGGTTTCTATATTAAAATGTTTAGCTTCTGTTTCCCAGTTATATGAGTGTAGATGATCGTAAAAGTTAGGGTCATTCATTGCTAGGTAACGCCCTAGTATTGTGGCGTGTGTAGTAAAAATTGTTGAGATAGGTAAATTTAAACGGCGCATTTCTGGAAGGGAAGTAGCTGCCATCCATTCATGAAAATGGCCAATTATATTTTTATTGCGGTTTTTAACATTGGATAGTTCTGTAAAAAAAAGTTTAACCATTTCTCCCCATGCAATTACATCATCAATTAATGGGTCGGTACTTTTAATATTGATATTATGATGCTCCCATAGTAGGTATTTAATTTCTGCCAGCGAGTTACGCACAGAATTTGGATCTAATAAAACAACTTGTGGTCGACCTGTAATTAACCAAGTGCCATAATACACATTTAGACCTTTTTCTTGCATAGATTGTACAGCTTGTCCAATTGGACTGGATAAATCATTGCTAGGTTCAAATATGGCGTCTACTTTTTCGTGTATGTATGGACCAATTAAGCAGTAGTTGTCTCCCCATTTACGTAGCATTGTTTCTGCCTTTGAGCGTATAACGGTGTATATCCCACCAACTTGGTTGCATGCTTCCCAAGCTACCTCTAGTAAGTGGGTTTGTTCTATATCGCCATCATCAAAAATTTCTCGCCAAGCACCGCTTCCGTTTGCCACCATAACTACTCCAGTTGTAAAAAAATATTAATTATAGAATACGAGTAGGCAGTGGACAATTCAATAAATTAAGTACTAATTTTGAGATTAGTCAGTTTTGGCGCTTTGATTTGTTTTTACTGAAATTATCACGCCGATACTAACAAAGAAAACGCCAATTAAAGAAAGTTTATCAGGAGATTCTTCGGGGAGTAATACCCATGCAAAAATAGATCCAAAAACTGGAATTAAAAATTTCCAAATATTTAATTTGCTCACTTTCATTTTACTGAGCAAGTGAAACCAAATAGAAAATGCACAGGCAGAAATAAATGCCAACCAAAATAAAACTGCCCAAAATTGTATTGGCAAGTTTAACGTGGGGATGCCCTCAAAGAAAAATCCAATTAATAGCAAAACTAATCCGCCACAGAACATTTGCAAAGAATTAAGCGCTATGGGATTGGCTTTGTTGGACTGCTGTTTGGCTATAACAATATTTGCTAATGCTGATACAGTAGAGCCACCCATTAAAACCATCATACCTAAAAATTCTCGCAGTCCAACAGGCTCCCAAGGCTTAGATGCCAGTGAAATTAATATTATGCCTATAATACCAGCACATATAGAAAGTAAAGTGCCTTTGTTCATACGGTCGGTTTTACCCATAGTTAAATGGGCTATTACTGCGTATGTTAGAGGTGATGAGCCAATAACTATAGCGGCTTGTGCACCACGAACGTATGGCATAGCCAAAAAAAATGCTCCGTATAGTAACACTGTTTGAAATAAGCTAACGGTTAAAACTAATTTTAAATTGTTTTTAATTAAATATATTTGTGGTTTTATGCCTTGGGTAAGCGGTATTAATAAAAGCCCAGCCAAAATAAAACGAACCCCCGCCAAATTGAGGGGGCTCATATATTGTAGGCCTACTTTTACGCAGACAAACGCACTTGCCCATAAAATACAGGCTATAATTGCAGGGTATTGTTGACGCAATTTTAATCGCGATTAGCTAAAAAGATACGTAACACATAAAAAAACATCATTGCTACAGATGCAAATAACGAAAGAGCCGCACCAACATATCTGTCTGAAGGGTAGTGATGGATGATATTTGATGTATCGTATAAAATATATCCTCCGGCAAGTCCTACCATGCCAACGCTAAATAGTGTACCTAACTGAAAGCCAAATAAAGCCCCAGCAACAATAAACACTAATGCCATAATACTAACCCATTTTAATAATGAGCCTAAAAATGAAAAATCAGTTTTAGACATAATAACAAATGCTGTTAAAGCTCCAAATGCCAGTAGGGTAACAATGGCAGCACTTTGAATAACACCGGGCGCATAAAAATCTGCGTAAGCAAGAATTGGCGTAAAAATTAAGGCTTCGATAAGAACATAAGCATATAATGCAATATATTGCGTTGTTTTAGAGTGGGACATAAATGCTGCACGACTTGCTGCCATACCTGCTATTACAAAAGCAATCATTGCAATCATCCAATTGCCAGATAATGCGTTGACAATAAGAAAAGCTATATTAGTTTTAAAGAATATAATTTCTATTAATGTAAAGCACGCAATGGCACTCATAAGGTTGATATAAGTTTTTTTAATAAACTCTGAACGTACATTAGCACCTTGAAAAGCAACAGGTTGAGCATCGATAGTTTGCATATTCCTCCTTTTTTAAATACTAAAAATTGACGAAGCATAAGAATACAAAAATAAAACACCTGTGCAAGCTCTTAAAAAAGAAAAATAAATAGAATTTATTAATTTTGCTTAAATTAACTCATTGCTGTTAAGATAGAGACAAAATTTTGTTTGGTTTAAAATAATATGTATATTTGGAATAAATCTATATGATTAAAAAGGTATCTTTATCGTTGTTTTTTATGTTTTTGTCATCGTTGGTTGTGGCAGAAACAAATTATTTTTCTGTTTCGGACTCGCAAACATTTAGTAATAATGTAATTAAATTTGCATTTGGCAATAGTGTTTATGACGGCACATTAGATGGTTTTTTAGATGAACCAAAACAGGTAATGGCAAAAATAAATACAGTGTTTTTTAATAAATATTATTTAAATCCTTTATTGGTAACGCAAATGCTTAACGGACGCATTGAGTGTTATACAAATAAAAAAGGTTTTGCTTTGTCTATATCTTATGCCTCAGCAGCAAAGGCTAGTGATATATTAGATAAAATAACCCAATCTATGGGGGTTATTATGAATACTCCGCCAATGTTTGTGGGTACATCACAAAATCGAACTTTAAAAACGGGCAGTGCTGGTGAAATTATATTTATTTTGTCTGGTAAACGCTTGATGATGGCAGTTACAGATACTGCGGAACATTCTAAAATATTATTAAAAAGTTTTAATTCGCAAACTAATTATCAAATGTCACCAGCACAATTTGTATTTTATAATAATCCTACAGAGAGTTTATCGGATAATCGTTATTTGCGAGCTTATGCACAAATTATTAAGGATTTTGGTTTGCCTGGAGTATCTGCACCAACGTTATTAGAGCTAAACTTTAAGCAGCAAGCAATTGATGCAACTATGACTAATTATAAAACTCAAGCTTTGTTAGAAATATTAAAAAAGCAATCTGTTAGCACAGATTTACTTAATTGGTTGCCAAAGGATATTGACACAGGTATAGCTCTTAATATTAAGTGGGACAGTTTGATTTGCGTGTTGCAATCTTATTTATCTAAGACAGGTGATGCTAATTTAGCTATACAATTAAATTTAGTTGAAACATTTTGTAAAATGGCTTGTGGAGTGGATTTAGACTCAAAATTACTAAAGGGTTTAGAGTCGGGATTGGTTTTTGGGATGTTTTCGCAAGGTAGTGGAGGAGGCTTTCCTTTGATATCTACCATGGGGGTAAATTCATCTTTTATGGTGTTAAAGATGCGTAATCCAAAACAGGTTAGCCAGCAATTTAAAAAATTATTTAGTTTTTTAGCTAAACAAGCCAGTGGTGATTCTATGGGTGGCGGTCTAAAAAGTATAGAGATAGAGGGATACAAAACTTATTACATTAAGTATTATGCTGGAGTGTTTGCACCAAGTATAACGGTGGTGGATAATTATTTAATTCTTACTAATAATTTAACAGTTTTAAAAAAGTTGTTACAGGGAAAGTCTGTTAAATATAATGTGCTTTCTAAAGATTTAGATTTTATGCGTACTTGTAAATTAACTGGACAGACGGATTTGGCTACAGGTTTTTGGTATCAACGTTATAAACCTATTTCTATGGGGTTTATAGGCGGTTTGGGAGGGGTTGCAATGAGTTCTTTTTTAATAAAATCAGTATTACCTCATTTTGAGTCGGCAAATAAAGCTGATAAAAAAACTGACACTTTGATGTCTTTGCAGTTATTAGGCAGGGTATTGGTATCTTATCGTCAAAATCATCAAGGTAATTTGCCTAACACTTTGGCACAATTGTTGTACGAAGAACAAATTAATCCTGACATTTTTAAGGAGTTAATTAAGCGTATTGTTTATTTAAAAGTAGAGGATAAAAAAAACAAACAACCTCAAATGTATACAGCGTTGCCCAGTGGTGATTTGGCAACCTTGTATACAGATGGTAGCTTAAGAGTGCATTCGCCACTTAGTGATGGGTTTAAGGTTGCTAAGCAAGCACAGGTTTTAAGTCGTGGTTTAGCAGGCATTGAGCAGTTTGGTTCTTTAAAGCAAAGCAAAGGGCAGATATTTGTTAAGTTGGTTAAAAAATCAACGCAAAAGTTATTATCTTCTTTTGATTTTGCGTTGTTTCCAGCTTTGTCTGATTTTGAATCGCACCATAGCTCAAATCTGTTGTTGTTAAACGCAAAAAAACAAAATATAGTTAGTCGCATTCATATAGGTCATATTTTGACTTCTGCCAATCAGTTGACGTATATGTTTTTATTACATTTTTTAAAATTGGGAAATATAAATGGCAAAAAAAATTATGAATATTAGGTCGATAGCCAATATTCATAATTTTTTATTTTTAATATGCTAAGATTCTGCCTGTAGTAGCATCTATTTCATTTAGAGCAAGAAGATAAGCAATAAACGCAGTTGCGTATCCACCTTTAGCTCTGACAAGATCGGTTTGGACTTCGTTAAGTCTTGTAATTGAAGCAACGCCAGCTTTGTATGACTTTGCAACCGCATCGCGAACTAAAATACTAAGTTTATAAATTTCTTGCTGTTGGATACAAATGTTTTTAGCTGTGATGGCACTATCAAGACGTTGTTGTATGGCAGATTTAATTGATAACCACAGTTGTTCTTTTTGTTTGTCTAAGGCAAGGATTTCGGCATGGGATTTTTTTATCATACCTTTCGTGTTGCCTCCATTAAATATGTCCCAAACAGCAGTGATTCCCGCGTATGAATTGTGATTACCGTATTGATCTATAGGTCCTGTGCCGTAGTATTCAGTATAGTTAAGACCAGCTGTAGCTATTAGTTTGGGATAATAATTACTTTTTGCAATTGTGGATTGCTCTTCTAGTATATTATGAAGGGATGTCATACTTTTGTAGTCAGGACGATGCTTTAAGGCGTATTTAATTTCATTTTCTAATGAATAAATTTTATTTGGAAAATTAAATACTATGGATTTTGGTTGTTGTTCAATTAATAGGGTTGTGTTAGGTAGCGCCATTAGTTCGCTAAGAACTGTACAAGATATTTTGTAGTTAAGTTCTGCATTTAGATAAGCATTGTTTGCTTGAAGAGCACGGATAGAAAAATTATATACATTAGTTATAGGTACAGAACCTGTGTTATATCTGATTTTTGCTTCTTTTTTGAGAGATAGATTAAATTCTTTATCTTGTTTAGCAATGTGCATTTTTTCTTTAGATAATTGAGCCTGTCTAAATGCAATAGTTGTTGAAGATAGTAGTAATCTTCTAGTTTCATCAGCAAGTTCTTGCGATTGCTGTATGCTATATTTAGCGGCTAGTTTACGAGCTTTGCGAGCAAAACCATCAAAGAGAAGATAGCTTAATTCAATTCCTCCGCCTGCGTTATTAAAACTATCGCGTTGACGTTGAAAAATAGCAATTTTTGAGTGCTCGCTTGCATTTGTAGCTGAGGCGTTTCCTTTTAATGAGAGTGATGGGTAGTAGGTAGATTTTGCTTGTATAAGAGTTGCCTTGGCAGCTTCTATGCGTGCTAGTGATTGTGCTACAGTTGGGTTGTTTTTTAGCACTACAGAACGAACCTCCATTAGGGTCATACCAGATTCGCTTGCAATGATAAAATTGCAGTAGATAAAACTTGTTAATATAAATACAAAGATTTTCATAATTACTCCGTCTTTAAAGATATGTATTTTCAATTTTAATATGATATACGATAGTATAAGTAACAGGAACAATAATAAGGGTTAAAAAAGTTGCTGCAAATAAACCTCCCATAATAGTAACAGCCATTCCTGAATAAAGAGGGTCGGTAAGCAGAGGTAACATACCAAGTATAGTTGTTCCAGCAGCTAGAATAACAGGGCGCATACGACTGACTGAAGAATCGAGAATTGCCTTGTATGGTGGAATATCTCTTTTTAGTTGAAGTTCTATTTCGTCAATCAGTACAATTGCATTTTTTATAAGCATTCCAGATAGGCCTAAAAATCCTAATATTGACATAAAACCAAAAGGCAGGCCTGTAATTAATAAGGCACCAGTAACGCCTATTATTGACAAGGGTACTGTCATAAATATTATTAAAGGACGGCGTATAGAGTCAAAAAGCCAGACTACTATAATAAACATTGTTAGAAAACAAAGTGGAAACATTTTTGATAGCGGTTCGTTTGCTTCTTGAGAGCTGTCCCACTCGCCACCCCATTCCATACGATAGCCAGTAGGTAGTTTGATAGCTTCTATTTTATCTTTTAAAGAATTTCGTAATGCATCTGCAAAACCAGTTACAGGGTTGCATTGTGCAGTTATAACATTTTGACGGTCTCGTCTTTGAATTTTAGGCCATTCCCATTGATGTTTTATCGATGATACTACCTGAGCAATTGGTACAAAGGTTCTGTTGGCAGAACTCCATACTTGCACATCATTAAAGTTGTTTACAGTTGCACGCTCTTGAACTGGAGGTCTAAAAATTATAGGAATCATCTCGTTATCTTCACGATATAGTCCTGTAATTAAACCGTTAAAATTAAGCTGAAGCGATTGTGCTAAATCGGCACGACTTACTCCAACTTTGCGGGCTTGTGTTTGGGAAAATCGTGGGCGTAGTACTTGTACTTGCTGTCGCCAATCAAGTCTAGAATCACGCGCGTTTGGTTCGTTATGCATAATTGCGATGGCTTTGTCTCCCAATTGTTTTAAAATTGTTTTATCGGGACCAAAAAAACGGACTTCTACTTTAAATGGGATTACTGGTCCTGTGGGCACATCACTACAGTATGACTCTGATTGAGGATAATTTTGTTTAAGATAAGTATTTGTTTTGTCTATAAATTCTGATACTCGGTTAAAATCAGTAACTTCAACCAGAAGTTGACCATAACTACTATTTGCATTTTGGTAATCGTAACTTAAAATAAAACGCAAGGCTCCTTCGCCAAAAAAACCACTAACATTGGCTATGCCTTTTTGTGAACGAATCCATCTATCAATTTCTTTTAAATCTTTTTTGGTATTATCAAAATGAGTACCTTCTGGGCGCCAGTAATTAATATAGAAATAAGGATTAGTAGAGCCGGGGAAAAAAGATTTTTTAACAAATCCAAATCCAAATATAGCTACTAATAGCAATATTAAAGTTACCAAACCTGTTATCCATTTATGACAAATAGTTTTATGTAAAAATTTGCGATAAATTTTAAACATAGGCTTATCGTATGGGTCTTTTCCATGTATATCTGGTATTTTAAGAAACCATACACATAAAAGAGGAGTGATAGTAACTGCTAAAATCCAACTAAACAATAATGATATAAGCATTACATCAAATAAAGAACGACAAAATTCACCAACACTGCCTGGGGCAAAGCCTATAGCTGTAAAAGCTAAAATAGCTACAATAGTGGCACCTAATAGGGGCCATTGAGTATCACGGACGACATCTTCAGCTGCTTTTTCTCGGTTTTCACCACGTTCTACTCTAACTAATATGCCATCGGATACGACAATGGCATTATCGACAAGCATACCTAAAGCAAGGATAAGAGCTCCTAATGATATTTTTTGAAGAGTAATGCCTAATACAAACATACCAACTAAAGTTCCGCAAATAGTTAGAAATAGTACAACACCTATAAGAAGCCCAGTTTCCCACCCACTAAATAACATAAGTAGACCAATGACAATAACAATTGCCATAACAAGGTTGATTACAAAATTATCAACAGCATGATTTACCATATCGCTTTGATAGTAAATTGTGTGTAGTTTCATGCCCTTGGGTTGATTTTTTTTGATTTGATTAAGCTTATTGCGTATGGATTTTCCCATATTGACAACGTTTCCACCTGGTATAGTAGATATACCTAATGCAATAGCAGGCTTACCATTAAACAACATTTCATTGCGAGGAGGTTCCATATATTTTCTATAAACAGTAGCTACATCACCAAGACGTATTAGCTTTTTGTCTGGACTAGCTCCAGTTATATATAAGTTTTTAATAACTTCCACACTTGATAGATTTCCAGAAGGGGTTATGCGGATATAACTGTCATCAATCTTTACTTTGCCACTTGGGATAACACTGTTTTGAGTTTGAATGGTATTGGCAATCATAAGTGGAGAAATGCCCAGCTTTGATAATACCGAGCGTTTAAATTCCACATAGATAACCTCTTGTTGAAGTCCCCAAAAGTCAATTTTAGCAACGTCATCACAGCTTAGCAGCTGGGTTTTTAGTTTTCTGGCGTACTTTTTTAAATCAGCTTTCGAGTATTTTTCTCCAGTTAGAGCAAAGAAAACTCCATAGACATCACCAAAATCATCATGAACTTGCGAATGGCCAGCACCTGGAGGTAGTTTTGATTGGGCATCATTAATTTTTTTGCGTAATTCATCCCAAATTTGTGGTAGTTCTTTAGTTTTATATGTGCTTTTAATATCAACATAAATTATTGATAAGCCTTCTTGAGAAGTTGATCGTACCTCTTTTAGTTGGCTCATAGCTTGGATAGCTTCTTCTAATGGGTCGGTGATTTCTTGTTCTACTTCAGCAGGGCTTGCTCCCTGATAGGTAGTAGTAATTAAAGCTGTTTTTATTGTAAAGTCAGGATTTTCTAAGCGGCCGATTTTTTGATACGCTATAAATCCAGCACCTATTAATATGATGGTCATAACCATCATAGCAGTGCGTTTACGTAGTGCAAAAGAAGCAGGATTCATATTAATGTGTGTCCTTTTTTAAAGTTAAAATGTCATTTTTATTAATCAATCTTGTCCCAGTGATAACAAAAGTTTCACCTTCTTTTAAACCATTGGTTATTATGATTCTGTTAGTTTTATAAAGAGCACCAAGAGTAACTGGTCGTGCTACAGCTTTTTGTGTTGCTGTGTTGTATATCCAGATTGTAGATTTATTATTGTCTGCATTGAGGGCTGAAATAGGTACGGTTAATTGTTTTTTTGGTTGTTGTTGATCGTTCCATATCACTGATGTTGACATCCCAGGAAGTATCTTGTATTGCTTAGGTGCAGAAAAGGCAAATGTAATAGGATATGTTTTGGTGGTAGAATCAGCTAAAGAACCCCATTCTTTTAGTCGTGCTGGGATGCTTAAGCCTTCAAGGGCTGCAAATTTGACTTGCACAAGACTGTTTTTGTTGATATTTCGTGAGATGATTTCTTTTTCGGGGATATTAATAGTAACCTCTAATTCTTGAATATTATGAAATATTAACACGGTTCTACCAGGGGCTACCATTTCATAATTTTGAACCAGTTGTGCAGTTACAGTCCCATCGTAGGGAGCGTAAAGTGTTGTATCTTCTAAATGATGTTGAGCTATATCAAGTTGCACTTGTAGATTTTTAACAGTCGATTTTCTTAGTTTAAGTATACTAATTGCTTTGTCATAGTTGGTTTGTGCAATTACTTTTTTTTGAAAAAGTTTTTTTGCTCTTTGAAAATCCGCTAGGGCATTTTTAAGTAGAGCTTCAGCGCCTTGCAATTGGGCATTTAGTGAATTGATACTGTCTTTGAAATCTCGTTGGTCAATTTGCATAAGCAACGTGCCTTTTTTAACGGGAACACCTAATTTTACATTTACTTGTACAAGTGGGCCTCCAATACGGAATGAAAGATGCGACTTTTTTGAAGCTAAAACAGTTCCTGGAAAAGTCTTAAGGTTATTAATTTGAACGTATTTCGCTGTTTCAATTTGAATTGTTCTTGGTGTTTGTGCTAAAGTTTGTTTTTTGGATTTTATTTTATTGGCAATATCGTTTTGATTTAATTCTCGCCAAATAAGAGAGATAATACCAAAGGTGATTAAAAGTCCTATCCCAATAATAATTTTTTTTTGTGTCATAGATTTATTTCCTTTTTCTGTATAAGTTGAGCGTCAATAGGAAGCCCAAGTAATAATTGTGTTTGAGTAGTTAGAAGTTCTTCCATTTGTTGAAGATAATTCTCGTCAAAAGATGAGGCATTAATACTTTTTAAAATAGCTACCATATAATTGATATGTGAATAAATTGGTAATTTAAAAATGCAAGTACGCAGACAGGCGTGCTCTTGGCTTATGGAAGGTTCGATAAATTTAAAAAATTTCCACATAACCTCAATATCTGGAATAAGGAGGTTTTTATGCACAATTTCAAAGAGTTCGTCATCTCGTTGTAGAATTTGATAGATTACTTGTGTATGCCATAGTGGTTGGTTAGAACGAAAAAGATTATCTATTTCTTCATGTACAATGGAGCGAATAAGTAAAGAAAGTTTTGTGGGAGTGGCCGTTTTTATAGTAAGTTTGTTAATTATATTATGGTAGTCGCGTATTTTAGCATTGGAAATAGCACGCTTAACCACAGCTTTAAAGAGATTATTTTTATTGCCAAAGTGATAGTGGATACTACCTATATTTTCTCCTGATTTATGTGCAATTGCACGGGTAGAGACGGCTGTAACTCCTATTTCTGCAATAAGTTGACCAGTGGAGTTTATCAGTCGTTCGCAAGTTTGTTCTGCGCTTGTTATTTTGCCCATATAATACCTAATAATATTTGTCGATCACCTAATATTTAATCATTTGATTAATATTGACTATTCTAGCTAATAGCGTGTTTTAGTCAAGTGATTAAATACGCTTTTGTAATATTGGATGTTTTCATTGAAAATAATCAAGATCGTATTATACTGCTTTTAAGTATATAATAACTTTTAATTTAGTGTTTGTTTCTGCAGGAGTAAAAAATGAAGGGATTAACCCCTACTCAAGAACGCGTGGTTGAGTTTATTAGTAGTTTTCGTACAGAAAATTCAATTCCGCCAACAGTTCGCGAAATTGCCGATCATTTTGGTTATAAAAGCACTAATGCTGTTCGACAGCATTTGCGTTTAATAGAGCAAAAGGGCAGGTTGCGTTTATGGCCAAATAAAGCCCGTGGTATTGAGGTTTTAAGCGATTTAAAAGACGGGCCTAGGCACACTTCTACAGGTAGTGTAGAAGTTCCTATTTTGGGTAAAGTAGCGGCTGGTACACCTATTACTGCTGTAGAAAATCATGAGGGAACAATAGCTTTAGATAAAAATTTCTTTAGGGGTGCGGATTTGTTTACCTTGCGTGTTAATGGGTTGAGTATGGTTAATGCGGGTATTTTAGATGGCGATATCGTAGTAATTAATAAACAGGATACTCCAGAAATAGGTGAAATTATGGCAGTGAGTGTCAATAATGAAGTAACTTTAAAACGTTATTATATTGAAGGTAATGATGTGTTGCTAAAGGCAGAAAATCCTCATTTTAAAGATATTCGTGTGCCTTTAGATCAAAATGATGTAACTATTTGTGGTAAGATGGTTGGGGTTTTACGCCAAACATAATTTTTAGTTATGGGCTTATGTACATTGCATCGCCATAGCTAAAAAAGCGGTACTTATTTTTGATAGCGTCTTGATAACGCGTCATTAATATATCAAGCGGTACAAAACAGCCTACTAATAATAATAGAGTTGATTTTGGTAAATGAAAATTTGTGATTAAACCATTACAAATTTTCATTTTATAAGGTGGATATAAAAAGATTGTGGTTGAATCACTGCATTCGCATATTTTACCATATTTAGCAAAAGCTGATTCTAAAGTGCGTACAGAAGTTGTGCCAACTGGTATAATTGGTCGTCCAGCCAAGCGTGCTTGTTCTATTTGGTCGCTGGCTGTTTTGTCGATAATATAGTCTTCGCTGTGCATGGTGTGTTTGACAATAGAGTCTGATGATATTGGTTTAAATGTTCCCATACCAACGTGCAGTGTTACATGGGCAAATTCAACGCCATTGCGTTTTAGTTTGTCTAATAATTGAGTGTCAAAGTGCAAACCAGCAGTAGGTGCTGCAACTGCACCAGCTTGTTTGGCATAAACTGTTTGGTAGCGGTTTTTGTCGTCTTGATTGCTATCTCTAGCGATGTATGGTGGCAGAGGAATAGATCCTTGCGTATCCATTAGTTTGTAAACATCAATGTTTTTTGGAAATTGCACACTGCGTTCGCCATCATGATGAATTGCAGATACGGTTATTTCTATATCAGAATCTATAATGATTTTATGTCCTACTTTTATTTTGCCAGAGCATTTTGTTAAAGCTCGCCAAAGATTGTTACCTTCATCTTTTAATAAAAACAATTCTAACTTTGCGCCACTTTCTTTGTGTCCAAAAAAGCGACAGGACATAACTTTCGTGTCATTAAATACTAACAATGCATCTTTTGGTATTTGATTGACGATTTCTTTAAAAGAACTTTGGTTAACTATCTCGCCGTGTTTGTTTAAGCTCATTAATTTGGATTGTGAGCGTGTTTCACTAGGGTGGTTGGCAATAAGTGTTTCAGGTAGTTTGTAGTCTATATCGTTTAAACTAAGCATTTTTTTTGTCTTGACGCCTCATTCTAAAAAAATCTTGTAAAATTCCAGCGCATTGGGGTTGAAGAATTTTTGTAGTTATTTCTAGACGATGATTTAGTTTGTCATCATTGCAAATATTAAAAATGCTTCCACAGGCACCGCTTTTTGGATCTGGTGTTCCAAATACAACACGTTTAATACGACTATTTACTAATGCTCCAGCACACATAGGGCATGGTTCTAGAGTAACATATAGTGTTGTGTTTAACAATCGCCATGATTCTAAATATGCAGCAGCTTGAGTTATGGCGAGGATTTCAGCATGAGCAGTAGGGTCTTTTAGCATTTCGCGTTGATTATGGGCTTTGGCAATTACTTTGTTATCTAATGTAATTACACAACCAACAGGCACTTCTTTTGCGTCATAAGCTTTTTCGGCTTCACGCAGTGCCATATTCATAAAGTAAGTATCTGGATTTTGGGTTAAATTCATAGTTTGCATTAAAAAAGGCTCCATCGTAAGAGGGAGCCTTTTTTAAATCTATTTAGTAAAAAAACTAAGCAGATGCTTGATGTTTGACCAAGCTTGGTTTAACAGCATGATTTTTCATACAACGAGTGCAAATTTTAACTTTGCGAATTGTACCATTTAAATCAAGTCGTACCTTTTGAATATTTGGCTTAAATACACGTGCTGTCTTACCAGTGATGTGCTGACCACCACCGCCTTTGCGGCGTGATAGACCAGAACGAGTATAGGTGCGACCAGCCACGGGCTTTTTGCCACAGATTTCACATTCGCGACTCATGTCATTTCTCCTAGAATTAAATCATCCGTTTGCAAACGGTTATATATAATAAATCGGAGCGACAGTATCCATAATTTAGCTAAAATTTCAAGTAAAATAGTAAAAAAAATAAAATTAGCATCTTATTGATTAAATTTACATAGCTTTACAGATAGATTTAAAAGTTTAAAATATAAGTCTTCTTAACGAAAGGAATACAATTTGTGAATCAATTAGATAAACAAAAGTGTAAAGGTGTAATTACGCAAATGAATGAAATGTTATTGGCCAATTTAGTTATGGTTGGTCAAATTCCGTCTCACACATTTGAAGAGACCCAGCGTGGAGAGTTTGTACTTTCACGTTTTTTAGAAGATGGCTTAGTTGAACCGTTTACTGATGAAGAGGGTAATGTCATTGGTATTGTTAAAGGTGTAGGTTCTTATAAGTCAAAACGTAAAAAAATACTTATTTCTGCACAAATGGATACCATTTATGCAAATAATTTAGATCATAATATTTTAATTGAAGATAAAAAAGCAATTGGTTTAGGTATAGGCGATAATGCTGTTGGTTTAAGTGCTTTAATGATTTTACCTGAGCTTATACACAGATTGGGCTTAGAACTTAACAGTGATTTGGTGTTATTGGGTTCTGTTAAAACACGGGAACGTGGAGATTTAGCAGGTATACGTCATTTTATTGATAGTAATCGTGGGAAGATTGATTTTCATATCAATCTAGCTGGTTTAACTATCGGCAGGGTTGATCATTGTGCTTTATCAAGAATGCGTGGTGATATTATTTGTCGTATTCCGCAAAACACAGGCTCTACTTGGGGTGGATTGGCTGAGTCTAGTGCCATTATGATGATTAATGACATTTTAGATGGGGTCTTTAGAATACCTTTGCCAAGACGACCTAAAACAATTTTAAATATTGGGCGTATTAGCGGTGGTAAAACGTATTCTACTGTTTCAAATGAAGCCTCGATGCATTTTGAAGTACGCAGTGAAGACGATAATATTACAGATACTCTTATTGCAGATATTCGTGATATTGCTATGAATATTGGAGCTAAATATGGTGCAGAAGTAGATTGTGATTTTTTCTCTCGCCAGCATGCTGCGGGGTTAAAATTTTCTCATCCGTTGGTCAGAACAGCCTCTAAAATTGTAGAATCGTTGGGTTATAAGCCTCAAATGGAGGCAGTTAATTCGCAAATTGTGGCTTCATTATGTAAAAATATTCCAGCGGTTACTATTGGTTTAACTACAGGTAGTGCTGCAAAACCAACTGTAAAAGATTATATAAATATAGAGCCTGTCGCCGATGGACTAGTGCAACTTCTGCAGTTAATCAATGCTATAGATAAAGGGCAGTGTGATGCAAAATATTAAAACTTGGCTTAAAAATAGAACTTATCATCATTCACAATTTAATGATATTGGTAAGTTGGTGGAATTAAAACGTCAAAAAAACCTACGTATCAGTTTGTGTTTTCCAACTTTGAACGAAGAAAAAACCATAGGTAAAGAAGTTGTTTTAATGAAATCTGAGTTAATGGACAGATATCCATTATTAGATGAAATTGTGGTGATTGATTCTGGTTCGGAGGATCGTACTTTAGAAATTGCCAAACATTTTGGTGCAAAAACATATTTGGCATCTGATTTTTTAAAAGGCGAAGGCAATCTGCGTGGTAAGGGCGAAAACCTTTGGAAGGCTGTTTATTTGCTCGATGGTGATATAATTATTTACTTAGATTCTGATATACAAAATATCCATCCCAGATTTTTATATGGGGTTTTAGGGCCTTTATTACACGATGATGAAATTAAATATTGTAAGGCGTTTTATGAAAGACCGTTGTCGTTTTCTACAGGATTTAAACCATCTGGTGGTGGGCGTACAACTGAAATTTTAATAAGACCTTTGTTTTCGCAGTTTTTTCCTGAGTTATCGGGTTTAATTCAACCATTATCAGGAGAGTTTGCAGGATACAGAGAAGTATTTGAAAAAATACGCTTTCCAATAGGTTATGGAGTGGAAACGTCTATGCTAATTGATATTTATATGGGTTGGGGATTAGATGCAATTGCTCAATGTGATTTAGATCAGCGTATTCATCGCAATCAAGAAACTAGAGCTTTGGGCAAAATGTCTTTTGGTATTTTGCAAACATTTTGGAATAGGCTATATCAATTTCAAAATATAGGTCCCATTGAGCCTAAGAATTTAGTTCTTAATCAAGTAGATATCAAAGACGATAAACATGAGCTAGTAGAATATAGTATTGTAGAAAAGGAACGCCGTCCCATGATTGAGGTGCAAGAATATCTTGATTTAAAAGCAAAGCGTGCCAGCGGTGAAGTTAATGTTTTTTCTGATACTGAGGAAGGAAATCAGGGCAACTGATTTTACGCCATGGGCGTTGTTATAATTCATTCTCATTTGCATCCTGGTGGTGTGCGTACTGTTATTGAAAATCAAATAACAGCACTTGGCTCTATGAAATCTAAAGTATTAGTTGGGGCAAGTGATGTTGCACAAATATCAGGTGCTAATATAGAGGTTATTCCAGAGTTAAATTATTTAAATCCAGATATGACTCGCCAAGCATATCTGGATTTATATAACATCTTAATGCAAAAAATAAAACAGGTTATATCTGATGATGATATAATTCATGTGCATAATATTAATCTTGGCAAAAATCCTGTTGCTACATTGGTGTTATCTGATTTAGCAAAAAATAATCAAGCCTATTATAATCATTGTCATGATTTTGCCGAAGATGGTCGTCCCGACAATTTGAAATTTTTAAAATATATTATAGAAGATTGCTTTGGACGCAATTTGGCAGAAGTTATGTATTTTAATCGTCCAAATTGTATGTATGCAGTTTTAAATAAACGAGATTTTAAATTTTTAACTACTCAAGGTATAGATATTGAGCATATACAATTTTTACCTAATTGCGTCAGTCATATAGGTTGTACTTTTAAACGCAGTAAACAAGAGTGTTTAGATTTAATTAATGTTGATAGTTCTAAACAAACGATTGTATATCCAGTACGCGTGATAAAACGTAAAAATATAGGTGAATTTATTTTATTGGCATCTATTTTTACAGAGTATAATTGGTGTGTAACTTTGGCTCCGCGCAATCCAGAAGAAATAGTTGAATATAAAAAATGGCAGTTATTTTGTCAGGAAAATAACATCGAAATATTTTTTGAAATAGGCAAAAAATTGCATTTTGATGAGGTAATGAATATTGCGGATAGATTAATTACAACAAGTGTGCAAGAAGGTTTTGGTATGGCTTATTTAGAACCTTGGCTGTACGATAAATCCATTTTTGGAAGGGATATTACAAATATTACAGAAGATTTTAAATCTTGTGGATTGGATTTGCGTGATTGTTATACATCTTTAAATATATATGAAAATGATTTTGCCAATTACGCAAGTGCTTTACAAAAGAAATATATTTTAGAAATCCTAAATAATTTAGGATTATCTGCACAAATACGTCAACTTCCCGAGTTGGCACCTTTGTTAAAAGATATTGATAAAAATATTGTTAATAAAAATAAACATATAGTGCAGAAATGTTATTCCATTGACGCTTACGCAAAAACTTTGAAAGAAAATTATGCAAAAATTACTAAATCAATTAGCTCCTCTTGAGCCAATTGCTACTGATATACAAGTTAATGACGCACCTTTAAAGAATATTAAAGTTGTGTTATTTGATATTTACGGAACGCTTATGATATCTGCCTGTGGAGATGTTGGCAGTATCGATTTTAAAGGTGATGTGGCATGGCAAGCTTTAAAAAAAGCTGGTTTTACTATGGGCAATGCTTGTGATGAGTTAGAAATAGGTAGACTAGCTTTGCAAGAGTTTAATAAAACGGTTATGTCTGTGCATCAAAAGGAAAAACAATTAGGTAATCAATATCCAGAAATTGTTATTACAGAAATATGGCAAAAAGTAGTCAATGTGTTATTAAAGCAATCTAAAATTATTGCACCAACTTCAGATATAGATTTTAATTATATTGCATTTTTATTTGAGTGCTTAACTAACCCTGTTTATCCAATGCCTAATATGCAATATGTATTAGATAAACTTGCACCAAAATTTGCTCTTGGTATTGTGTCTAACGCACAGTTTTTTACGCCAATTTTTATGAATTATTTTTTAGATGATAAAAACTATTTACAACATAAGTATATAAAGGGTTTTGAGGATAAGTATACGTCATATTCGTATGAATATAAAACCGCCAAACCTGGTACTGATATTTTTAAAAGTATTATACCTGCATTGCGTAAGGATGGTTTTACAAATGAAAATATTTTATTTATCGGCAATGATATGCTAAATGATATTGTGCCCGCTAATCAAGTTGGGTTTAAAACAGTTTTATTTGCAGGGGATAAACGTAGTTTACGTTTACGTAAGGAAGATAAAAGGGTAAAGAATATAGTGCCAGATAGAGTTATAATTAATTTAAAACAAATTTTAAACATTTTAGGAGTGCAGTAATGGATATCACGGGATTAAAAATAGGCATGATGCATTCGCTTATTGGTAAAAATGATGGGGTATCCATTGTTATAGATCAAACAATTGCAGCAATGAACGAATACTTGGGTATACGTTTGGATAATTTGTTTTTTTTGGCGGGACATTCTGCACCGCGTATGCAAACCACAACTAACGATATTTTATGGCATCGCAATAAGCCAAATAGATATATTTTAGAAAATTTTTCAGGACAAGCTCCAGATAATTTAGATAGTTATATTTATGAGTCTGCTTTAAAAGCTAAAAAGATTATTGCAGATTTTGTTGAGAAAAATGATTTAGATTTATTTATTATTCACAACGGTTGTCATCCGTCTAATTTTGTATATGCGGTGGCAGCAGGAATGTTTTTTGAAGAGCGCCGTAAAGAAGGGGTAATTTTACCTCGTTATTTATTGTGGTGGCATGATTCGCATTTTGAACGTGAACGTTTTGCCAAGCCAAATGAAATTGTAAAAAAATATTTAAAATATATACCTGGTCCTCATGTCGATGGGATCGTTTTTATTAATTCAGAACAAGAGGCTATGGCACGAAAGTATGCCAAATCTGTCAATATGCAAAATATTGATTTGTTTTTTGAACGCAAAACTTGCACCATTCCAAACACTTGCAATATTGCATGGGATTGGAAAGCATTGGCTGCTAATAATCAAACTATTGCCGAGCCAATGGACGATTACAATTTGACATTTTTTAAAGAAATTGGCTTGTTAGATTTACTCGAACAGCGTAATCAAAGCATTGATGATGCTGTTTTGTTATTGCAACATACACGGGTAGTAAAGCGAAAACGTATAGATTATGCCATTAATTTTGCATTTAAATTGCGTCAGCGTTATGCTAAAGAAGGCAGTGAAAAATCAGTTGTGTTAATCGTCTCGGGACATTCTGGTGATGAGCATGATCCACATCAAGTTTGGTTGCAAGATTACTACAATGATATGTGTGCTAAATTCCCTCAAGATGCCGAAAAAGTAATTTTTATTTTTGCAGAACATTGGATATTTCCACAACGAGAAGTGCTGGTTAATCGCAAATTTTATGCATTTGGTGAGATACCTGCTATTATTGCCAAATATGGTGGTATAGGTACTTATTTTTCTGAAGTAGAAGGTTATGGCAATAATCTATTGGAGATGATGTCTGCTGGATTGCCAGTTATAATCAATGAATATGAAATTTATAAAACTGATATTAAACAATTAGGTTTTGATTTGGTTTGTACTGAAAATGGTGATATAAATGCAGAGGCAGTGGAAGAGGCATATCAATTATTGATAAATCAAGCACGCAGGCGTGAATGTGTAAAACATAATTTACAAACTTTAGAAGATAAATTAAACCATGGCGTTATGGCAAAAAGTCTTGGTAGTTTAATTCAAAATCTTTTTCGTTATTGTTAGGAGTATTTTATATGGCAATTTTTGAACGCTTAAAAAAATTATATAACGGAAAAGACGCAGAAGTTTGTTATTTAAAAATTCAAACTTTAATAGAAGAATATAAAAATCAAATTAATTCAAAAAAATATAATCTTAGCCAAAAGGATATTATTTTAATTACTTATGCTGATATGCTAAGTGGCGATGAGTTATCTAAAATTGCTACTTTGCAAAATTTTTTAGATAGCAAAATAGAAGGTTATATAAATTCAGTACATTTTTTACCATTTTTCCCGTGGACTTCTGATGACGGATTTTCAATAGTTGATTATCGAGCAATAGATTCTGATTTGGGTTCATGGCGTGATATTAAATTATTTGCAAAAAAATATCGATTGATGTTTGATGCTGTAATAAATCACTGTTCTAAAAGTTCAGATATGTTTCAGCAATTTTTAAATAATGAGCAAGAGTTTAAAAATTATTTTATCGAAGTAGATCCAGATGCCGATACTTCAAAGGTAGTTCGTCCAAGGGCGTTACCACTTTTGACTCAATTTGAAGATTCCAATGGGTTGACTCGTCATATTTGGACTACATTTAGTGATGATCAAGTTGATTTAAATTTTAGTAATTATAAAGTCCTTTTAGATATTTTAGATATTCTATTATTATATATCGAAAAGGGTGCACGTTTATTGCGTTTGGATGCAGTGGCATTTTTATGGAAAATTTTAGGTACAAGTTGTTTGCATTTAGAGCAGACACACGAAATTGTTAAATTAATAAAAGAGGTGATAAATGAAGTAGCCCCAGAGGTTATTTTGGTTACCGAGACAAATGTTCCGCATCAAGAAAATATCTCTTATTTTGGTAATGGTTATGACGAAGCTGGTATGGTTTATAACTTTACTTTGCCACCTTTATTAGCGTTTTCTATTTTAACTAAAAATACTGAGGTGTTTACCCAGTGGGCTCAGGGTTTAAAGTTGCCGAGTGATCAAACATGTTTTTTTAATTTTACAGCTAGCCATGATGGTATTGGTGTTCGCCCTTTGCAGGGAATTTTAAATAATGATGAAATTGAATTTTTAGCTACAGTAGCTAAAAAACACGGCGGTAAAGTTAGTTATAAAGATAATGGTGACGGTACTAAAAGCCCTTATGAATTAAATTGTAATTATTGTGATTTTCTCACCGATTTGGATAGTGATGATGATATACGCGCTAAACGTATGGTTTTATCTCAAGCGGTTACTTTAGTAATGCCAGGAGTGCCGGGGATTTATTTTCATTCGCTTTTTGGTTCTAGAAACTTTAATAATGGTGTTAAAGAAACAGGGCGAAACAGAACTATTAATCGTGAAAAATTAAATGTTGATGATTTAAATGCCCAATTAAATACTGGATTACGCAAGAAAATTTTTACGGCATATAAAAAATTGTTGGGTATCCGTATTAATGAGGAGGCCTTTAACCCATATACACCAGCTGAGTTTTTAAATGTAGATAAATCAGTTATTGCCATTGCGCGCCATAGTGAGCAAAGCTCTGTTTTATGTTTGTTTAATGTTAGTGATACACAGATAGAAGTTATTGTGCCTAGTGCTTTTAATTTGCCATTAATAGATTTAATTACAGGTAAAAAATATGAACTTTCACCCATTATTATGGAACCATTAGAAATCTTATGGCTAAAATCAGTTAAATAAATTTGCCTATTTTAAATGTTTTTTGTTAAGGTGCAGTTATGTTAAAATGGACAGGCAAAGGATAAAGAAATTGCCGATTTAAAAACGCAGTTAAAGGCTATGATGAAACGCTTAGATGCGTTGGAGGCTAAGTAGTTTGCATTTGTCTAAAATGTTCTGTGGTTAATTTGTAGTGGCTTTTAAAATGTTTATTAAAATGACTACAGTTATAGATATTGATACAAATCAGTTACCTACAGTTGAAGATGTTAGCACTTGGAGTGGAGAACAATTTGCCAATGCATTACGCCATAATCAAGCCTGTGCAAGCTATAATTTAAATTTGCGTCAGTTAATACATGTGGGCTATAAAATTGCCGCTCAAATGGGTGATCGTTATTTAGATGCTTTAGATAAATATAAGTCAGAAGTAGCTAAATAAGAATAAGCTCAGTAGTATATAAAAAAAATAATTTTGTGATAGGTCAAAATATGAAAAAATTATTATGTGTGTTTTCTTTGATGTTTTCTGCCAATATCTTTGCTGGGCAAATCGATGATATGCGTGAGCGTTATCACAGCGATTTTTTACCAAAAGCGACTTATGTAAAATTAAGTTCAAATGGTACAAATGAGTACGATCATAAAGGGCGGGATTACGCCATAGAAGGTGGCGTGATAACTAAGGTAGGTATGCTTGTGGCGGGTTATGCCCAAGAAACCGCACAACATCATAATTATGCCTTTGTGTATACGTTGCCGGATACGGCTGATATCGATAAGTATGATTCTAAAAAAATTGATTTAACAAGTATTAAATTAGGTTGGGGTATTGATACAGATCGTGCGCAAGACAATAGCTTGGTGCAAAAATTTGGCGACGATTATCAATTTAAGGCATGTATTGGTTGGGGGCGCAAAGAAGGACAAAGTGATGATTATCAAAAACCTGGTTCACGCAAAGAAGACAATCGCGGTATGCCTATTAGTTTTTTTATGCGCAAAAAAAATGGCACATTAGAGGGGTTGCGTTTTAGTTTAAATCATACACCTTACCGTTATCATGAAACTACATTTAGTCATGATTATTCAGGTGGAATTAAGCTTTGGGAGTTTAAAAAGGATTCTAGGTTTTTAGGCCGTAACTCGAGTGTTGCGGTTGAGATTCCAGTTAATATTTCTTGGGATTTTATCGGTAAATATAATCAAAACAGAATTACAGAATACTCGCATACTTTTAGTTGCCATGAAGACACATTAGGTCTTTATGCAACAAATTTTTATTATCCAGATTTTGGACAATCATCATTGCTCAGGCGGTATGATTTTGGCTTGCGACATTTTTTTGATAAATGGGCTTTAACTGGTGGGGTTATTGTACATGATGGTTCAACGTGGGCATCGGTTGATAGCGTTAGGGTTAAGCCGGCTGATTCTTTGGGACTTTTTAGTGAGCTTAGAATCCAAGGTTCAACAGTTAAAGACGATTGTGTGTTTGGTGTGAGTTGTTTTCAAATTAAGGGCAGTGATGATGCAAGAACACTGCCATTTTATGGGCTAATTGCTCCAGAGCTTGGCACAGCTCAAGATGCAGTAAAGCGCAAAACAGCTAAAATATATTATCACTCTTTTCAGTGGGATTTAGACTTGATATATGCTCAAAGAGATGACTCTAGTACAGTTATAAACGACCCAGTGCATTTGTTTACTTTAAGTACAAATACATGGAAGCAAGATAGCTATAAGGTAATATTTACCTATAGATATAACGGTAAATGGATAGCGGGTGTCGAAACTGATTTTGTTAAGAGCAAAGCTCAACAGCATTATCCTGATATAAAATATAATACTTTATTGCATAATCGTAAATTTAGTACATTTAATCTTGGACTTTCTATTACTAGGCGCTTTTGATAAAATCAAGTTTTATTATTAAATAAGCAAAGTGGAGTATAAATGACTATAAAAATCGGCATCTTAGGTTTAGGAACAGTAGGGGGTGGTGTAGTAAAAATATTGCAAAAACGCCAAAAAGAGTTGTCTCAATTTTTGGGTAAAAGTTTTGAGATTACTTCAGTAATGTCTCGTAGAGATTATCGCTTGAGTGAGCTTGGCTTAAGTAAAGATATTTATACTGATAATTTTGACGATTTTTTAAAGCAAGATTTAGATATTATTGTTGAGGCCATTGGTGGCGAAGCTCCTGCAGATGTTATTAAGCAGTCTTTAAAAAAAGGCATTGCGGTTGTAACGGCTAATAAGGCTTTATTAGCTAAAGAAGGTAGTAATATCTTGGGTATAGAAGGTTCTGAAAATTTATATTATGAAGCATCTTGTTGTGGTGGTATACCGATAGTTTCTACCTTTGAAGAAGGGCTCTTAGCAAATAATGTTCAATCTTTGATGGGTATTTTTAATGGCACATGTAATTACATATTAACTGAAATGAGCCAAAAAGGTTCTGCATTTAGTGATGTTTTGGTAGAGGCTCAAAAACTTGGTTATGCAGAAGCTGACCCTACTTTTGATGTTGAAGGTATAGATGCCAGTCATAAATTGTGTTTGTTGTGTTCGTTGGCTTTTAGAAAACAAGTAGATTTTAATTGTATAAAAAGTGAAGGCATCACTAAATTGACCCCAGATGATTTTTTATGGGCAAAAAATAATAACTATACAATAAAATTGATTTCTATGGGAAAACTTGATGCCGATGATAATTTGTATGTTGGTACAAGCCCTATGTTGATTTCTTCTACTCATCCACTGGCAAATGTCAATGGGGCAAATAATGCAGTATTTATTGATGGCGATGCTGTTGGCGAGTTGGTTTTTTCTGGTGCTGGTGCTGGCGAAATGCCCACTGCTTCGGCTGTTGTAAGCGATATTATTGCGGCTGCTCAGCATAAAACAAGGCTATGGAGTCATTCTGTTTTTTCTGAAGCGTCTGTTGTTAAAAACTCTAGTCCATTGCCATTTTCTTTTTATATACGTTTAAAAACTCGTGATGAAGTTGGGGTTTTGGCAAAGTTATGTGAAGAATTTGCCCAATCTAATATTAGTCTTAAATTTGTTCATCAAAACGAATCTAAAGACAGCATCGCAGAAATTGTTTTTACAACACATCCACAAACTGTAGATTGCGTACAAAGTGCATTGCAAAAAATGCAAACAATGGGTTTAGTTACAGATGAACCTTTAGTATTAAAAATGCTATAATTTAAATTTTTATTAATAGGGATTTATGAGTAAATATTTATAAATCCCTATTACAAATAGACATATTTATATAAAGAATCTTAAAGCGCGTATGTTATTAAATAATAAAATAAGATTAAAATAATTGGATGAAAAAACCATTAAAACAAATTGCCTATGATTATGTTTTTGAACGTATTAGCTCGGGCGAATATTTACCAGGTATGCGATTATCTGAGGTGGCATTAGCCAAAGAAATTGGCATCAGTCCCACACCATTGCGTGAAGCATATAGGCAGTTGGCAAGTGAAGGGTTATTGGATCATAGACCAAATTCAGGTATTTTTATTAAAAAAATAGAAAAACAAGAAATTGTTGATTTGTATGAGTTACGCGAGGCTATTGAAACTTTTTGTGCTGTAAAAGCAACGCAATTAATGAATAAACAACAAACCGATGAATTGGAAAAATACTTAAATATACAAAAGTCTATTGTAGAAGAATTATTTAAAAATAATATAAAAGTATTATCAGAGTCTTATGAAGTAAAGTATTTACAAGCAGATTTGGCTTTTCATCGTTTGATAATCCAGTCTAGCCAAAATGAAACCTTTCAAAAAATTATGCAGGGTTGTCAGGTATTGTCTAAGTTGATTTCGGTAACACGGCGTTGTCATGATGCTCAACAAATTAATACTACCTTGGAGCATCATAGTAATATTTTAAAATATATAAAGCAACATAACCCACAACAAAGTGGATTTTGGATGAAAAAGCATTTGCAATTTAGTCGTGAAACTATTTTAGAAAAAGTCTCTAATTGATAACATAATCTGTTTGAAATTACTTTTTAAAATATATTTATTATTAATACAAATTAAATGGGGTTGCAATATGTCTGATAAACTTAATACACACGATGCGCTTGATTATACTTTTATCAACGAAGCTATAGAAAGCACAATCGATATTAAAAATTTAAAGATGGTAATAGTCTCGGATTTGCACAGAGGCGCTGGCAATGGTGCAGATGATTTTAAACGTTGCAAGCAGATTTACAGTGAAGCATTGGATTATTATTTTAGTAAACAATATCATTTGGCATTATTAGGCGATATTGAAGAATTATGGGAGACTGATTTAAAATCTATAATACGCACTCATAAAGATATTTTGCTTAAAGAAAAACAATTTATAGACAAAAAACTTTACACTAGATTTTATGGTAATCATGATTTTGCATTAACTCAACCTAGCCAGATTGCAAAGTTAAAACCGTATTTAGCGGGTGCAGATATTTTGAGAGCTATGACAATAAATCTTAAAGATGGCGACACTTTTTTAGGCAAATTATTTTTAACTCATGGTGATCAAGGGCAGTATTATTCAAAAATAATGCGTTTTGCCATAAGGTATATTTGGCGCTGGATACAAAATCTAACTAAGATTTCTACTTATTTGCCATCGCGTAATGTAGATAAGGCAAAAGCGCACGGTGAAGAGATGTATAAATGGGTGCAAAATAAAAATAAAAAATTACTTTTGATTGCTGGGCATACACATCATTGTACCGTGTTGCCTAAGTCTGATAAAAATATTCAATATTTAAATTCTGGTTGTTGTGCTTTTGCCGATGGTTCAATCACAACAATTGAGTTAACCACTAAAGAAATCAATTTAGTAAAGTGGTCTATGCATAAAAACAATCCTACACGTCATATAGAATGGTCGATACCACTTGCAAAAGTATTTTAAAATTATTTAGCTTACGCTATGGAGAATAATATGTTATCTAAGAAAAGTTTATTGGTTTGTATTATATTAGCTGTTATGTCTAGCGTTATGGCTAATGATAAAATCCCAAAAGTTTTACAACCATGGCAAGCATGGGTTAATTGGGATAATCACCAAGCACCTAGCCTATACTTTAAGGAATCTCAAAAATTATATATTTGGCGTAATAAGCTACAATTAAATATTAACAGGGGCAAAGGTGATTTTTTACAAACTATAACTTGCTTTAAGGATATGTGGGTTGATTTGCCAGGTGATGATACATCTTGGCCGCAAGATGTTAAAGTTGATAATGATTTTGCTGTTGTTCTTAGCAAAAATAAAAAACCGTCAGTTAAACTTATAGAGGGTACACATACTATAAGTGGTAATTTTGTATGGACTAATCAACCTAAATTTATTTTAGTGCCTAAATCAACTGGTTTGATTGATTTAAAAATCAATGGGCGATATATCGATTATTTTAAATGGACAAATAATGGGCGTTTATATTTGTCTCGACAATCAGTTGTAAAAACTAAAGATTTTGTCAATATAGATATTTATAGATTATTAGAAGATAATATCCCATTGATATTAAAAACTAAAGTTGTGCTATCTGTAGCTGGTCGCAATCGAGAGCAATTACTTGGTAATATTTTACCCAAAGGATGGAAATTATCATCTGTCAGTAGCCCTTTACCTGTAATGATTAATCAGTCGGGTCAATTAAGGGTACAACTTAGGTCAGGTACTTATACGTTGGATTTGACAGCTTTTAGTTCGAAAGATATCAAAGAAATAAAATACGCCGATGGAGCCAAACCTTTAGTGGCTCGAGAGTTTATAGGTGTAAAATCTTTTAATAGAGTTTTAGATTTAACAGGAGCTAAGGCTATTGATTCTTCTATTACACAGTTTCCAAGACGGTGGCGTAAATATCCTGTATATTTGTGGCAAAATCAAAAAAAGATTAATTTGCGTGAAAGGCAATTATCCTTAAAAACCAATCAAGCCAATACTTTACATTTAAGCAGAGAGGCTTGGTTAAGCGATAATGGCGATAATTTTATTATTGTTGATAAAATAACAGGTAGGTTAGATAAACCTCAAAGATTAAATGTTAATAATCATTTAGTCTTGGGAGAGGTTAAAATAGATAACAAGCGCGAGCTTATTACATTAGATAGCAATAAAAATTTATCTGGTGTAGAAGTAAACAAAGTTAATCTAAATTTAAAATCAGTAGGCACACTAAAATTACAAAATACGATTGATGCTGTAAATTGGCAACAAAATATCAAATCTTTAAAATGGCAAATTAATTTACCACCGGGTTGGCGTATGTTTGCTGTTTTTGGTGCAGAATCTGTCAAAGGTGATTTTTTAACATCTTGGTCTTTGTTAGATTTGTTTTTAGTGCTTGTTTTTGCTTTGGCAGTATATAGGGTATGGGGGCTTTGGGCGGGTGTAATTGCCTTGTTTGGCTTTGCCCTTAGCTATCATGATTATGAAGCACCTTGTTATATTTGGTTTGTTTTGTTGGTGCCTATTGTATTGTTAAAGCATGTCAAACTGCCAAAATTACGATTGATTTTAAATTTATATAAATGGGGTGCAACAATAGTTACTATTTGCATTGTGTTGCCGTTTATGCAGTCGCAAATTCAAAGTGTTATTTATCCTCAGTTAGAGACTGTTGATAGAGGTTATGATATTACTAAGCCTTTGGTTACAAATATGCGCGCGGAGAGTTTGATGGCTTTTGGTGGTATGGCAAAATCTGTTAGGCCGATGGTGATAGCAGAGGATACATATCGTTCAAATCAAAATTTAAAATATGATTCTAATATGAAAGTTCAAACAGGGCCAGGTATACCCTATTGGCATTGGCGTAAGGTATTATTGCAATGGAATCATCCTGTAAAATCTAATTACACGTTTAAAGCTATTTTAATTTCACCTTTGGTTTTTAAATTTATAACAGTAGTAAAATTGGTTTTTATTTTAGCGATATTAGCGATATTTTTTAATATTAGGCTAGGGAAAAAAACAGTTGCGACACTTAGTTGTATATTTATGTTATTTTGCAATGGTGGTATAGCTAAGGCTGATATTCCAAATGAAAATATGCTAAGTAAATTACAAATGCGCTTAAATCAAAGTTCTGGGGCTTTTCCTAATGCGGCTAACATTGTAAATGCCAGTATTAAAATAAATGATAATAATGTAGAATACACAGCGTCTATACATGCTGGAGATTTAGTAGCATTACCCTTACCGGGTTCATTAATAGGTTGGGAGCCTAAGTCAGTTGTGGTGGACGGTTCTGTCGACTGTAAATTATTGCGAAAAGATGGCTTTTTATGGCTAGCTTTAGAAAAAGGCATTCATAAAATTAAGGTAACTGGCATCTTAACATCTTTAAATGAGTGGCACTGGGTTTTTAAACTTAAGCCAAAACATTTAACTATTGATGCTCCTGAATGGGATTATATAGGCTTAGATAACAATGTTATAGAGCAACAAATATTTTTTAGCAGAAAAGCAAAATTAAATTCAAGTATTGATAAACAATTTCTTGGTAAAAGCAAACTTTATAGTGCATTTGTGTTGGAAAGAAAATTTGATTTTGGATTAAAGTGGCGTGTACACAATACATTACGCCGAATATCCACAACTGGACCAGCATCATCATTTAATATTGATTGTATACCTAATGCAAAAATAATTTTTGGCAATGTGCATCAAAAAAATAATAAAATTAAGGTTAATATATTACAAAATCAAAATTATTTTTCTTGGACAAGTGAAATACCTTTTTGCAATAGCATAGTTTTAAAGGCATCTAGTGTAGATGGTATTGCAGAGGTTTGGAAATCAACAGCATCGCCTTTATGGCATATTGATTGTGTAGGATTAAAGCCTGTTTTTAAAACAGATAACAACAAACAAGTGCCTGTTTGGCATCCGTGGCCAAAGCAAAAATTAACATTTAATATTTCTAAGCCAAAGGCTATTAAAGGTAAAACATTGACTATTCAGTCTGTGCGTCAAAAAGTTGCTTTTGGAGATCAGCAATATAGTACAACTTTAGATATGGAAATAGTTAGTAGTTTGGGAGGTGATTTTTTAATTGATTTGCCAAAATATGTACAGGTAAAATCATTACAGCGTAATGGGCAAGATTTGTTGATACATCAGCAAGGTGATAAACTTTTGATTGTATTACAGCCTGGCTCACAAGATATACAAGTAAAGTGGGATAGCCCACATCCCATACAAGCAGTTATGTCTAACGATAATATTTCTTTAATGGATAAAGCTTCTAATGTATCAACAGAGTTTTCTATACCTAAAAATAGATGGGTATTATTTGCTAAAGGTCCAATGATGGGGCCTGCTGTTAAATTTTGGGGTGTTTTGCTTTGTGTTTTTATTTTAAGTTTAATTTTGGGTAATAATAAATTTTCTCCATTGTCGCGCATTGAATGGTTTTTATTAGGTGTAGGGATTTCTCAGGTGCATATATTATTGGGATTGGTAGTGGTGATTTGGTTATTTAGTTTAGCGTATCGCACACATAATTACGTTGATACACTTAACAATAAAGTTTTTGATTTTATGCAAATAGGCATTGTTTTATTGAGCGCTATATCTATTTTTATTTTTGTAGCAGTGGTTTATGCGGGTTTGTTAGGTAAGCCAGAAATGTTTATAGAGGGTAATTATTCTTCTGCATACCAATTAAAGTGGTACGCCTCTCAAACGGGTGCAAAACTATATAATCCAACAGTGATTAGTGTATCTATATGGTATTACCGTATTTTAATGTTACTTTGGTCATTATGGCTAGCACATAGTTTAATTAACTGGTTAAGATGGGGTTGGCAACAATTAACAGCAAATAAAAGTTGGAAATCATTTTTTGCTTGACATTTAGACCGATATTTTATTTAATACGCCCCACTTTAATAAGTGGGCCATTAGCTCAGCGGTTAGAGCAGGGGACTCATAATCCCTTTGTCCGGGGTTCGATTCCCTGATGGCCCACCACTTAAAACACTACAAAGCCCCTTTAAATAGGGGCTTTTTTTATGTGTTAGTTTTATATGTCT
>Ga0256837_1000313_pt1 | contig 42654 bp, 80 predicted proteins | sample 4562384metaG_FD_185976 | JGI IMG/M metagenome (GOLD analysis project Ga0256837, IMG submission 185976) | Hydrothermal vent microbial communities from Guaymas Basin, Mexico - 4561-384 | ecosystem: Environmental > Aquatic > Marine > Hydrothermal vents | place: Mexico: Guaymas Basin | collected... | reverse complement strand
CATATGAAAATAACCATTCTAACAAACCAAAAATAGGATGCTTAACAAATCCACCCTCTATCGGTCGATGATCACTATATTCGCTTTCTGGAGGAAGAACCATTTTCTTTTCTAATGCTAAATGTATTAAAAGAATAGTCCACGGAGCAACAGTTCCAAAAACTTCATTATAGTTACAACCCATCATTTCAGCCATAGTTTGGATAAGGCTTAATAGACCAACTTTCACATCAATATTTCTTAATACTACAACATCCATAACTGCATAATCAACAAACCCAACATAATTATTCTTATAAAAATTATGAATTGATTTATCATCACCATAATCCATTTTTCCTTGACCTTTTTTAAGAATAACTTTTGTTATCCACTCAAGACTATATGATTTTTGATCTTTTAAAGTGAACTTTTTAAAAGCTTCCATTAAATCGATAAGGTAAATACCATTCCATTCAACCATTCTTTGTCGTTTACCAAATTGATGAATTTCTTTATAAGAAGTCTTCCCTAATGGACTGAAATCATTAATGTCAATTCCTAAGTATTCTGCTCTTGCAGTCAAATATGGAAAATCAAATGTTTCCGCATTCCACCCAACAATAACAGTAGGGTTTATTTTTTTAAGAAATTTTATAAAAGTCTTCATCATAATAGTTTCATCTTCAATATGATGAAACACTAATTTTGAACAATCATTTTTATATTTTTCTTTAAGTTTAAGTTTTTCTTCTTCTAAAATATCTTTAGTTTGAAATATAATAATACTATCACTTTTTTTATCAAGAATTTGAATATGTGTAATTGGTATAATTGGATTAAATGTATCAGGAAATGATCGGTTATTCAAATCAATAGCTTCAATATCTAAATACCAAATATTAATATCTGCTCGTTTTCCTTGTTTCCAAAATTGATGAGCATATAAAACTTTGGCAGTAACTGTTGAGAATTTTTTATTTAGAAGTTCACATTCTTCTTTTGCTTTTTTAGTATCAGATGCCGAAAGAAGTCCTGCATCATATCTGATTTTTTCATCAGTTAAATGGAAGAATTCTCCGTTCTGATTTTCCTTAAAAAACAAATTTACATTATCAATTTTTTGGAAATGAGATATTCCGTCAATATTCAAACGAGCATATTGATCCCATCCCTTTCTAAAAATACCCTCTAATGTTTTTGCCATTTTAATCCTTTATTTTTAATAAACATCTGTTTCTTTTAATTTAGTTGAAATAGTTGTTGCTAGTAATAGGCAATCGTGCAAAACTTCTTCAGGGCAACTAAATTCATCTTTATCAAATAAACTATCATTTAAGACTTTTAAATCATCTAATTTAAAGCTTTCTAATGCCTGTTCTAGGAGTTTTGCTTCTTTGTGAGTACATTTAATTACAAAAATATCTTTTTTCCTCTTATGCTTTATCTTCATCCCTTAATCCTTTCATTTTTATTTGAGCTAATACTTCTTTAACAAAAAGATCTCCTACAACTCTAATAATATTCTTTAATTTAATTGTATCAAAATCACTATTATTTCTAACAATATATTCTACAGATGTTAAATCAAGATTGTGTCTTTCTATAATCCCTTTGATACTTAAAATATCTTCTTGTTCAACTTTTTGAACAAGAACTTCTTCTATTGATGGTGCTTTCATATTTTATCCTTTAATATATTATAAAAATTTATTCTTCGCTTAAATAAATTGTCGCAAACATATTTCCATCTTGAAAATAAAGTTCAGTTTTTTCATCAAACTTCTTAGTTATAAAAATATTCGACTTTGACATATATTCAACTCCTTTTTCTAAACCAGCTTTTGCTTCTTCTAATGAATTAAATGAGTCAACCTTTAGGGGAATTCCTCCCTCTATTTTACAATATACAGTAAACATATTAAATCTCTGATAAAGTTTCTACAATTTTAATTGATTTTTCAATTAAAGCTTCTTTAAGAACTTCAAAAAGCTCTTCATTTAAAGCTGATAGAGGAATATCTGATTGTGTTGTATCATTACAGTTTTCGTTATAAAGTTCAGTAATGACTTTATAAAAAGTTAAAAATTCTTCAGCACCATTTTCTTCAGCCATTAATTCCTCATAAGAGAATTTAGATCCTTCAATTCTTAATTGATCGATTGTTTCTTTGATTTGTTCGATTGTTTCCATAGTTTAAGTTCCTTTATTTTTTATATATAATATATTATACCTAAAGTTTACTTAAATTATGCTTAAATTTAATAATTTAAAAATTTTATTTTTAATAATATTAGAAAGGAGTTTGTTAAGTTATTTTTAGTTTTACTATATAATAGATTAATAAAAATTTTTAGGGTTTTTATTTTTTAGTTTTACTATATAATAGATTAATAAAAATTTTTTTACATCTGCAAGACATTTTATTTTTTATTAGAGAGTATTTTTTTATTTGAAGTATATTTACTTTAGTGTAGGGTATAAGGTTCTGAATAGTGTAGAAAAAGGAAGTTTCTTATTTTATTTCTATTTAATTAAATTTTTGTGATGGAAAACTATTAGAAAAAAGAACTTCCCTTTTTTAAAAACTACTATAAAGAAATATAGTATAATAAATTTGAAGTTCTTTATTTCTAAAATTTGTTTCAAGCTGTATATTTAGTCTTTATTGAATATACAACACTAAACTGCCGTATATTCTCTTGTTAATCTTTCCCAATCACTCTCACCAGACTCTTTAATTGCAATAGCAGCAACAACTGCTCTCATTGTCAATTCTTTTCCTGATGCAGATAATTGATCTACAACTTTTTGTTTTTCTTCTAAAGCAATTTCAGGGCTTATGAATTCAATAATTGATTTAATTCTTCTAACTCTATCTTCAAGTGTTAATTGAATATCCATAAATAAAGATCTTGATGCGATTGCTGCTAAATCTGCATCTTTTTGGAATTTTTCTCCTGGAAGATTTGATATAAAAATAACTCTTGATGTAAAATTAAATGTATTTGGAAGTTTGATTTTTGTACCAACATCTTCAGGTTTATTTAACATCGCATCGTATAATTTTGCATAATATTCTTCTTGTTCTTCAGGACTTAAAATTTCAATATTTTGAGTTTTAGGTGAATTCCAAAATAAAACTCTTTCTTTTTTAGTATCAAGAGCTGATTTAAGCATATTAATACCATCTTTATCAGAAAATACTGAGTCAGAATCATCATAGACAATCGTCATATTATCTCTATTCATAAATAAGTCAAAATATAATCCCATTGGGCTTAGTTTAGCACCTTGTCTATATCTCCATTGAGCATCAGGTCCATTTGGACTTCCTAATAATGTTTTCATTGACTTTTCCACGTGGAAAGTTTTCCCAACTCCTGCAGCACCACAAACAATAAGAGAATTTTGTAACCCCATAGCTACAACTTTTGCAAGTTTTTCAATATCATCAAAAACTACATCTGGATCAGAATATTTTTTCTTATCAAGTATTTTTTCAGCTTTTGTTACTGTAACTGTTGCATTATTTTCTTCATCAACACCTTTTTTAACTTTAAAACCTTTATATTCGTCTTCATCCCAAACACCAGCATCTTTAAGGATTTTTTCAAATCTAGATCCAGTTTCACCATTCCATTCAATACCTTTAGTCAAGGCATATGCTTTCATCTTTTTAGGAACATCCCACTCATTAATCACAGCTTCAGAAAAATTCTCCATTTTTCCTCTAATAATGATATCTTTTAATTCTTCAACAACATCAACAATATTCATCCAATCGTATAATTCAATTGTTGTAGTTGGAGCAGTAAAAAGACCAGCACCTTTAGATTTATCCCAAAAGTCAACTACATTAATTCCATATTTGTTTTTAGATTTATCATAAAAACCAAATCTAATTAAATTTCCAGAACTTGTAATATATTTAAACCCATATCCAGAGTTACCATCTTTTTTCTTAAACTTATCTTCTCCAAGACCAGCACCTAATAGATTATAAGTTCCACCCTCACCCTTACCGATGATTGAAGCTAATAAATCACTAACTCTTCTTAATTTTTTCTTATCAAATTTAGCTTCAACGATTGACTCGCCATTTCTAACTGCCTCTGATAATTGTTTAATACTAACCATATTATTTCCTTTACCTTTATTTTAATGTTATTTATTAGTCTTCTTCTAAGTGTATCTATCTCTCTAAAATTCTCAGTTATATAAATTTTACACTTAATCTTTTATTATAGTTTCAAGTTTTTCTTTTAAAGTTTCCGCATTAAATGGTTTTATAATATATTGGTTTGCTCCTAATTTTAAAGCCTTTATCACCTCTGGTTTCCCACCCTCTGTTGTAATCATAGCTTTAAACATATCTTTAATATTCATTGAATTACAAAATTCTAAAACTTCATAACCATTTTTATTCGGCATATTAATATCACATAGCATAACATCAAATTTTTCTTTAGCTAAAAATTTAATAGCTTCGGCTCCATCTTCTGCTTCAGTAATTTCAGCACTTGGGAGTAATTGTTTAACGACATTTGTAACAATTCTCCTCATAGTTTTACTATCATCAATTATTAAAATTTTCATACTTCTCCCTTTATAATAAATAAACATTTCCTTTATAATCCCGAGTTTCTATCCCTACTATTTTTCTAATAATAGTAACCCCAAATAATTGAAATTGTGGTACATAAACATATCTTATATTTTTTCTAGGTATAATATCACACCCACACTCTGGGCAAGTAAGAGTACTTAAACCACATTCATTATTGCATTCATTACAAATATACGATGAGAACCATTCACTATAAGAATTTTTCATAATCTTCCTTAAATCTTGGTATTGGTCTTTCTTTAGAACCATTTAATATATTACCACCATATAACCCATCAAATTTTTGAAATGCAATTTTAATTTTTTCAAAATCATCATCAGTATAGTATTTATAATATGACTCTGTTGTATCATCACATTCTGCTAATTTTAATTTATTAACTGTTGAACGAATATTCTTTACTCTATAACCATTCCCACATTCATAGATAAATGATGGTAAATTATCTTTCTTCGGTTGCAACTTATCATTAGACCATATGTCAATATAACAAAATCTCTTTTTACCAAATGTACCATCTGTACTAGAAAGCATATCACAAGATCCTAAAAATAGAACTCTATAACCATTTTTCTCAACATAAATTTTCCCTGGAACTTGTTCTTTAGGTTTTATTTTTCTAGCTTCAAATAAATTTAGTTTTTCATTTTCTTTTTCTTCTTTCTCGTTTATATTTTTTAAAGCTTTTTCATACATCTTCTTAGTAATAAGAGATCTATTTTTATCAATTATTAATTCAATAGTAAACTCTTTATCTACAATATTACATTCTTCTAAGATTTTTAAAAATTGTGACATAGAAAGTTCGAATGACTGTTCAATATCTGGATGTTTTACTAAAAGAATATCTTTATTTCTTGACCTACTCGACCATCTATGATTTAAACCCGAAATTTTATAACCTCGTTTAAATTCATTCTTAAGGACAATAGGGTTGTCAGAGTTACTAGACCACCCTGACCACGAATGTTCTGAATTTATTTTACCATTTTCTTTATATGTAAAGAAACATAAATCTCCACTCGTACCAACTAATAATTCAGTTGGTACTAATCTTTCATCTAATAACATAATTTTTCCTTATATTAAAATTGGATCAACAAAATCAAGATATAACTTCTCAATTTTTTTACTATCAGCATTTTTAGGAAATTCAGAAGTTAAAAGCATTTCATCAACTAAAGTTAATGTTTTTTCTACTTCATTTACGATTTCTTCAAAATCATATTTTCCTTCTTTTATTTCTCTAAGTTTTTTAGCATCTTTTAATGGAAATTTTATAAAACCAGTTTCAAGAAGTTCTTTAACTTCCAAAGCTATTCTTAAACTATGTGACAATGCTTTAAAATCAGTTTTTGAAACAGTTGCTGCAATAGTTTTTGTTCTATTTCCAAATTGTTCGTATAACTTAGAAATTCTTTCATACATATAACCAATTTTAACTGTTCTTGGGAACATCTTACCTAAAACTGCGATATATTCAATATCTTTTTGAGCACCACTTGTTTTTGGACCTGGAGCCATTAAAAATTCTATATATTTATAATTTCCAGCATTAACCCAACCTTTAAGATTTTCCCAACTTCCTCTACCATCATCTAATTTTTGTTCAAGATATTTATCAGACCATACATAGAATTTCTTAATAAAATCATCAAGCTCATCATATCTTCTTCCTTTAATTCCAAATTTCTTAGTTTGACCTAAAGCATAACCGATAAAACTTTTCATATTTCTATTTAAAAATATTTTATAATTCTCTTTCATAACTTTTAAAAATTTTTCATTAGCATATACAATAGTATCATTTGACCACATACTAAAAAGAATATCAACAGCACCAGTTTCTGATTTTTTAAGTTGATTGAAAAAATTATAAATATTATGAATTGTACAATCCACATCTTTGCTAGTATTTTTAATATTTGTTTTATTTGTATCTAAAGTAATACTCCCAGGATCTTTCTTTAAAATTAAAGATCTTTTACTTGGGATAAATATACCCTTAATATCTGTATCAGAAGTTGGAGTATTTGTACCATAAAGTTTTGAACCTGATAATGTTAAATAAACAACTTCAATGTCGTGTTCTTTTTCAATTTTAGCAATATCTATACCATATTTTAATAAATCTTTATTATTCATAATTTTTCCTTTTATCTTTTTAACTCAGCTAATAAATCTTCTGACATTTTTGTCAAGTTTCCTTGAACATTTTCTTCTTTTAAAATCATTTCTATTGATAATTCTACATCACCATCTGTCAATAAATAACCATATTCATCATTTGATCTGAAGTTTTGTGCTCTTACTACTATTTTTTCAATTCTTTTCATTGTTGAAGATTTCATCTTTAAGCCTTTATGTTAAGTTATAATATATTATAACTAAACTTTACTTAAACCTATCTTAATAAATCAATTAAGCTATCAAGAACTTCATTAATTTGTTCATCATTCGCATAGAACATATCAATTCCTCTTGTTTTTAACATTCCTTCAATATTTGACCAAATTTGTCCCAATCTCATACCATTATCAATTAATATATTAATTTTATTTTCTATATATGTTTCCATTTCTTCCCCCCTATAAAAATTTCATAGGTACATCAGCTTCAGTTATAAATTGAACCTCTGAAATTAAAAAGCTTGATTTTCTTAAAGAACCTAAATTTCTTCCTAAAACTCTTTCATTTGTTTTTCTACTTTGTACAAAATATATATTTCCAACTTTAAAATATTCTCTCTTTATCATTTTTATTTCCTTTATATATGTTTTAAGACTTCTTATTTTTTCTAAAAAGTTAAAATTTGCCCACAATGTTCATCAAAATCTGTAATTTTATGTTTATAACTTTTTCTCATTTCTTCAAAATCTTTTGGATTTCTTAAGAATTCTCCTTCAAAAAGAAATGTTTCATCATCTATATAATGGGTATAATCTTCATTATAATTCCCACAATATTCTATACAATTACAAAGATCTTTATAAAGCTGGATACTTCTTTCTCTTGACTTTTGACTATTAAAATATCCATCAATATCAGTATATTCTGATAAATTATATCTTGGAGATACTTTAAATTGTTTCGTATTACCATCAACAATTTTAATATAAGTTTGTACATTACCAGCTTCAAATTCAGCTTCAACTTTAGCTAAATATTCTTTTATTCTTCTAAAGTTACCCTCGTTATATTCATTATCTATTTTATCTTGAAGTTTTCTTTGATCAGTTTTCTCAAGATATTCTTTCCACTCAGGACTTTTATTTTTTATGTCTTGGAGACATAAATTAAATTTTTCTATATCAGTTTCACATAAAGGAGATGCATAAGGTTTAAATTTATCTATTAAAGTGATTGTTTGTCCAAAAATTTCATATGTATCAGCTTCTCTATTATACCAAATACCAAATTTCCAATCAGGTAATTCATTTACAAAGAACCAGCAAATACTATTTCCCTCAAATTCAAATAAGAAATAACCATTCCCAAATCTTCTATCAGTAGTTTTAAAAACTAACTTATCTAATATATTATTAACAACTTTTTTATTAAATTTTTTTACTTGTCTCTTATTCATCATTTTTCCTTTTATCTTTTAATTTTTGTCATATACTGAAATTCTTTTTATAGTATCTAAATTCTCTTTAAAGTATTTGTAAATAGAAGAAGATTTTTCTTCTAAACTCATTTCATCAATAAGTTCAAACATCTTTTTAGATCTTTTAATAGCAGTTTCGTTTATTCCTTTAGTTGTTTTCGAGTTATTTGAAAATGCAACAAATAAACTATACCATTGTGGAGAATAATAAACCTTTCTTGTTTCGTCTTCATCAAAAAATTGAGATGAACAAGAACTAAATCTTGCATTTACATATTTCGGTAATTTTGAAGCAAGTTCTTCTAAATATTCTTTGTTAGTCGAGTAAATTGTGATTGTATTAAAGTAATTATCTTCAGCTTGTTTTTGCCACTCTTCTCGTGTCATAGGGTGATTTGAATATGATACTTCAACAATAAATTCGGGAGTTTTTGTTTGTGTAGTGATTAACATTTTAAGCCTTTTAATTTAGTTATAATATTGTATCTTTTAATACATAATATATTATAACTAAATAAAACTTAATTTATGCTTAACATTTTAAGCCTTTTAATTTAGTTATAATATTGTATCTTTTAATACATAATATATTATAACTAAATAAAACTTAATTTATGCTTAATTATTTAAGGAATTTAGTAATTCCTGTAGATTTGTTGTTTCTTTTTTAAAAGCCTTGCAACATTTGTGTTCAGCTATAAACACAGGGTTGGTACACTGTGACCAATACCCAAGAGAGTTTTTATAAATAAAATAATATTCATCCATTATAATTCCTTAAAAAGTTTTTATTTCTTCTTTTGTGAGAGGCAAAATAAACACTAACCAAAGTATTTACACCATTTAATATAACTACAATAGTTCCTCTATAATATAAATCAGGCGAACCCTCAAACTGATCTAATTTATTTAGATGTTCAACAGGAATATCAAATATCTCACCTCTTATTTTCTCACCAGTTCCTGGTTCTTCGAACAAATATGGGAATGGTTCTTTTTCTAAGACCATAGGATATTTATCAACAGTTTCAGTAGTTGTAATAAATTTTCCATTAAGACCTAAAATAACTGAATGATTTCTTTCACTTCTTTTTAAAGTCCCATAAACAAATACTAACATATTTTATCCTTTTAATAATTCATAAGGTTATTTTTTATCAAGACCTAATGACTTTCTAATTTTAAGAGTTCTTTTTCTCTTTAATTGAGCAGTCTTATCTTTCATTTCTTTACCTTGTTTTCTTGTTCTCACAGCTTTTTTCATAGCTTTTTTCTTTGCAATAATTTCATCAGGTTTCATTTTAATACAAGCTGGTGGATTTGTACTACTATCTAGTTTCGATTTTGGTGGACATTTCCACTTAATAACTTTTTTCCCAGTCATTGGATCAACTTTTAATTTTTTCTTCGCCTTAACTTCTAAAATAGATTGTGATAAAAGTGAGCTTAGATCTTCCGATAAACTCATCATATATTTATAAAGTTCATCAAATAATTTAATATCCCCATCAATATATTCAATTTCAAGTGAATAATCATCTCCTCTTTTTTCGGCTTCTTTTGACCATTTTTTAAGAGTAACTTTTAAATCATCAAAAGTTGATTTAAAATTTGATGAGTCTTCAATATTTCCATCTTCATTTAATAGTTTCACATTTATTTCTAATTGCCCCATATTATTTTCCTTTTTATTTTGTAATTATTTATAAATAGATAACCCTAAAAGACAAACAGAAATAAGTACAAAAAGAGTTGAATAAAGAGACCCTTTAAAAGATCCTTTAGGTACTGGATACCAATAACTCATCTTAATCAACCTCTTTAAGAAATTTTTTCCTATCTTCTAAATATTTTGAACAATCTTTCACCCAAATTGTTGTTTGAGATATAGTTTCAGGACTCTTAGGACATTCTTCAAGACCAGTTTTAGCTAAGGTAACTCTCATATCTCTTTGCGATGTAGTTTCAAGAGTTAAAGCTATAAACATCACACAAATAATAATTACAATACCAATAATTCCCGTTTTATTCATTAATCTTCCTTTAAAATATACAAGCTAATGCAAATGCTTGTTTTTCTTCTTTTGATAATGGTTTTCTTTCAGATATTTCACCATACTGATAAACATATGTAGAATTCTGTGTAGTTGCTATGATTTTATAACAACCTAAAGAAATTTCTTCATATTCAATTTTCTCAAGCCTTGATGTATGAGCAGTTCCGTGTCTAAAATTAAACTCAAGACCCTCTGGATTAAATTTCATAGATATTGTCAAAAATATACTAATATCCATTTCTAACCCCTCTAAACACTTCATATATTCATTAGTTGTAGAAATTAACTTAATCATCTAAAGATGCAATTATTTGAGCAATAGCTTGCCTTGAAACAAGTGCTCCTTCTGCTCTTTCGCACAGATTATGTGTTTTATCTAATCTTTCTTTAATTTTTATAGGGATCTCTTTTACTTTAACTCCCAACATTTTTGCTGCAATTTCTAAATATCTTTCTCTATACATTTAATCTCCTTAGTTTTTTATTAATTATTTTAATTTTTATTAAAAATACTAAAATAGCCAAATTTAAAACTATTATTAGTACAGTTATAAAAACATCTGAAAAATTGGTAAAATTATTAAAATTAAGAATATTAAAAGAAAATATACCTAAAATTAAAATTTGAATAGTAACCTAAAAAATAGATATAACTATCTGGAAAAAACTTTTTCAATCCGCATAAATTCCAACTTCTTTTGCTTGTTTTTCCTCTAATTTATCTATAATATCTACTAAATTATAAGTTCCTATTCTTACACAGTGTTCAAAATCTTTTATATCTCCGCAAAAAATCAAAGGTTCGCTAAATTGACCAAATCGTTTTATATGTCCAATGTATAAAAATCTTCTCTCACTATACCATAATTCAAATTTTCTTCCTTTTGAATCTTCTAAGCATTCTATAGTTTGAAGTTTATATTTTTTCCCAAATAAACTACTTAGAAGAACTCTAAAGAACTTTTTCACTATTTTACCTTAAAACATTGCATCGCTGGAACTGCAGCAGTATGTTTTCCATCAGCATTTGGGAATACAATAACACAAATATAGTCTTTTGCACTCTGTGGGATAAATTCATATACTCTTGGATTTAACCCAGCAGTATCAATAGTGTATTTATTTGTTTTTTCTTCTGACCAAGTCATTCCTTGAACAGAACTCCATAAATTTCCTGCTTGAGCTTGTAAAATCGCTCCGCAAATTAATACTCCCAATAAAATTTTCTTCATTTTCTTTCCTTTAAATTTCTAAAACAATCTTTTTCTATTGATTTTTATATCATTTTTTCAAATTGTTCTTTGTGATTTTCGCTATTCACAAAAAACATATCATTTCTTTCCATATCTTTTATAACCCATTCAAATGCTTCAGGACAGTGCTCCTTAGTATGAGTTATGAATTTTTCCATTAATTCAATATATTCTTCTTTATCCATTTTCCATTTGCTCTTTATCAAGTCTATCCATAAAATAGATTTTAGCAACTTTACTAATCATTCCATTTATAGATTTTGGTTCTAATCCAGCTTCAACTAAATCTTCAGTATGTTCTTTAATTACATCTTTTAAAACTAATCTAATATAATCACCAATATCTTTATTTGACATTTGCATCACATCACCATTATATTTACTATTTTGGATTTCAGTGAACATTTGGTCTAATCTAAATTCTTGACAAGCTATGTTATTAACAAAATCAGCTTTTTTCTTCTCAGCTTCTGTATCTATTGGTTTAAGGGTTTTAACTTTCCCAGAACCTTTAGAATGTTTTTCGCCTTTTACTTTCCATACATATCTTTGACCATCAAACACTACAGTAAAAACAAATCCCTCTAAAATATTTCCCTCTATTCCAAAAGATTTTCCCATAGGAGAATTATCTTCCATTTCTTCAACCAATTTTATCATCTTATTTTGAGCTTCGCCTGGATTATTAAAATCAATTTCTACTTTAACAGTTGGGAAGTTCATCACATTAAAAATATTTTTTTCTTCATTACAAATACCATTAGTTTCTAACCATCTTGCAGCGACATTATTATCTTCTGTTTGTTGGTCAATTGGAGAAACTTTAAAATGTCTAAAAATAATAGCTCTTTTGTCTAAACCAGAAACACAGGCATTCTTTTGAATATTTCCACCACACCACTCAAAGTAAACTGTAATAATTTCTTTATCTAAATCAATATTATGTTCATTTACTAAACTAGAAATAATTTCCATCCATTCTTTTTCAACAGCCATTGCTGAAAATGCACAACCAGCATTATCTTTTTCTGGTGTAATTATATTTTTTCTTGATTGTACCCAAAAACCATCTGGATTGCTGTAACAAACTGCTGCATTTGTCCCGTGTACTTTCTCTGTTCCAATAGCTTCTAAAGTTGGTAAACTCACTTCTCGATAAATTGGATTTCCATCTTCATCTAAGCCTTGAAATCTAGCTTGATGTCCTAAATCTTTTACAACATTACGAAATTGAGAAATTGATCCCATATTAATAAATCTTTTCATTATTTATCCTTTCAATCTTTATATAATATATTATAACTAAAGTTAGCTTAAATTTTACTTAAAGCTTCATCTATTTTCATACGAATTTCTTTTCTTGTTTCTTTTACTTTCCAACCACCATTATTATGGTTTCCATCTTGGAGGTAGTTATCGTAATATACTACATTACCATTAATGATAAAATCAATTTTTTCTTCACTATTTAATGAAGTTAAAGTTATAATTAACATTCCTATAATCCTCCACAACACATTTCAGCTTCTTCTTTATCCTCGTATTGAGTTCCACAATGAGCACATTCAAAAACTTCTTCTTCGCAACACATTTCAGCTTCCCAGTCATTATCATAATTACATCCACATTTATCACAAGTAAATTCTATCATATCTTCTTGTAGTTCATTACAAGCTATTTTAAAATCATTTGGACACATTTCTTTTAAAAATATCAAATCTTGAAAATGTATTTCCCATAATTACAACATCTTCCTCACATTCAAGTAATTGTCTTAATTGCTCTTCAAGTTCTGCTTCTGTATATTTTTCAACGATTGTTTCTGTTACTGTTGCCATTTTTAAACCTTTATTTTAAAATTTATATAATATATTATAACTAAAGTTGACTTAAAGTTTACTTATAAAAAATAAAATAAGGTTAATTAATCATATTTTGTCTATAAGTTCCATTTTTCTAGTTTAAATTTTTCAATATTTCGGATATAAAGTTGAATAAGAACCTGTCCATTCAACTTTTATTTGTTTCATTTAAATCTCTCATTTCTCTTACTTTTTGAACAACTTCTTCAACTTCAAAATCTTTAAATCCAAGAATACTAGCTATTGTAAAAATTCCAACCTGAAATCTATCTTTACGAACAATTTTTCCATCATCCCTAAATTCATAATCTTCAATATTGGCATCTTTAAATTCTTCCTTTCTAAAATCTCTTTCAGTTACTGGTCGTTGTTTAAACATTTTATACCTTTAAAATAGTTTCTAATTTTCTTGCTGTAACATCCCCAGAATATTCTTCAATTTTTCCAGTAACAGTATTGAATAAATATACAAAGTCACCTTTCTTTGTAGGATCTTTAACAATTATCTTAACTGGAGGGATTAACCCATTAGCATCAACAATATTCACAGAAGTACCGACATCAAACTCTTTAAGATATCTTTCATCTTCAGTTAAGATATGTTGCATATCCCATTTAATTTTATGAACTAAAATTGGACCTCTTCGTTTCACAACTGCATAATCATTATCTAACTGAACAATAACCATATCACCATTTTCCTTTACTTCGGAAATAACACAAAGTGTTTGTTTTGCTAGTGCAGTATAATGACCTAAACCTCCAGGAATAGCAGTCACAAATAAATCCATAGGTTTTAAATTGTTTAAGTTTACTATACTTTTTCTTTTCTTTAATTCAATTTTCATTTTTCTTCCTTATAAATTTTTTCAAGATCATCTATAATCTTTCTTAATTCTTCTTTTGATAAAACTTTTGTAGCTGACTCTGTTCCCTCAATTCCTTCTACAGAAACATATAACATAATATCACCAACACCATCTCTTAAAATTTCAATGTCAAATAAATCATTTCCAATTATCATTTTCATCCTTTATCGATTGAAGAATAAAGTTGAAATCAAGTTCTCTTTTATTAACTGGCATCTTCAACCAATCTTGATATTCTTTCGTTCTTCTTTTTTCATATTCTTTTACTTCTTTTTTACTCATTTTATAATGACTAGAAGTCACAGAGTTTCCCCAAGCTTCAATTCCTTCAGGAAACCAATCTTCTTCCCTATTCATAATTTCCTCTTAAAGGTTCTAATAAATATGAAATCATTGCAATTCCTGGAATATCAATATACCACCACTGAGGATCTTGAAGAGTAAATCCAAAAACTGGAGTAATAATAGCACCTAAAAACCCTGAAAAAATTGTTAATAAAATAAAGTATCTCATCTTATAATCCTAAAATTTTTTCAATACCGATTTTTAAAGCTTTATTACATTCTCCAGCCCACTCTAATCTTTTATTTTCATCAGAAACATAACTCGCACCATTATCAAAAGTCATACCAGTATCATCAGTTGAAATAAAATTATGCCATCCCTCATTTCCGAGTATATAAACATTATGGCTTCTAGTACCATTTCTTAAACCAGTTATAATTTTTAGAGTTTTATCTCCATACTTTACTACTTCACTTAACTCTCTACCATTCCAGTTTTTTGTTAATGTTTGAATTGTCATATTCTATCCTTTAATCTTTATATAATATATTATAACTAAAGTTAGCTTAATAATTGCTTAACTTTAGTTCTTTTATACGAATATCAACCACATCCATTCATCATACCAAATCCACAACCCTCAAATGATGATGGATTAATGGATTTTGTTTTTGCTGGTCTTGGTGCACTTTTTCTAAACATAACTTCTGGAACAAAAGAAATTTCTTTTTCTCCTTCCCAATCGCTTGTTAGAATACCATTTGGTTGAAGTATGACTTCATAAATATCATTTTTAAGAATATCTTTTGGTTCAAATTCACTTGTAGTAAAGTTTATTTCCATACCTTTAATAATATATCTTGTTTTTAGACAAACTGGACATTCGCTTACTTGTTTTGGAGAATATTGCTTTTGAACATTTTTTTCAAGTTCACTAATCCCAAAGCCCTCCATATAATCCTTTCTAAATGTTATAGAATTTATATAGTTATTTCTAGAATATTCTATAAAATCAGACATAAAATCAAGAGAATAAATGTTTTCTTTTTCTTTAAGGACACAATTTATATTTACTGGAATACCTCTAGATCCAAGGTTTTCAGATATTTCTTTTATATCACTAAAAGAGATTGATTTTGTTTTCATAATTCTATCGTTCTCACCATCTGCAAAGTGATGTCTACTGATATTCACAAAATCTACTACCTCTGTAAAAATAGGATTTAAACTATATTCTTTAAGCTTTATTCCATTTGTAGTGAATACAACTTTTTTAAATTTATCTTTATGATATGCAATCATCATAAGAACTTTATTTAGATCTTTATAAAGAGTTGGTTCTCCACCTGAAATTGTAATTTGAGTAAACTCTTTAGGAAGTTCTTCAAGAGTTTTCTTAAGATTTTGTAAAAAGGTTTTATTATCACCGATTTTTTGATCTTGTTTTGACTCTCTCCAAGAACAAAAATCACAACCAGCATTACAAAAAACTGGAAGAACAATAGTAAAGTTTGGGTTCATATTTACAACATTCATTTCTTTTATATACATTTTTGTCACCTTACCAATCGTGATTATCTTCACAAAATTCTTCACTCTCATCACTAACTGTAGCAATACTTGCTCCAGCTTTCATCCCAGCTATAATTAAAGCTTTTATTTCTTCGTGAGAACTTCTTCCTGATTTAAACTTAAAAGTTACTTTAAACTCATTTTCTATCGCATTTTCTAATTCTATTTTCTTTTCTGACATATGAACTTCCTTTTTATCAAATTTACTAATTTCTACTTTCAATTTTTCGAATTATAGTTTCCATTAAAACACTCTCAACTTCTGATATACCATAACTTCCATCATCAAGACTATCAAACATCTCATAATCATCAATAACACCAACAACCCCTTTAAAAATTTCTATCGCTAAAGGGTTAATTTCAGAAATTAACGAATTATAGAGTTTTTCAGCCATTTTACTATATTTGTCATATTTTTTAGTATATTCTTTTGAAGCCTTTAAGAATGCTTCTTCATCAAAAATAGTTTCACAATTATGTAGTTTTAATGCATTTCTTTTTGTTCTATCTAATTCAAGAAATTCCCTTTCTGTCATACTCCATTCTTTTAAAATTTCATCAGTAATTGGATCTTTAACTTGAAATAATTTAGTAGTAAAGTCTTTTTGAAAAACAACTGAGGGTACTTCAACCCTTGTGGCAGCAATCGATTTTGCTTTTTCCATAATATAACCTATTTTCATATTCTATCCTTTAATTTTTATATAATATATTATAACTAAAGTTAGCTTAACAATTGCTTAATAATACGAATAATAACTACTTTCTTTTAAAAGACTCCATTTAAAATCTGGAATTCTTTTTATTCTTTCATAATAAAGTTAATATATTTTAGTTTAGTTTTAAAGTATAATATAATATCATTTAAAATCTTTCTTTGATTTTTTGACACTCGTATAGAATATAATTCAACCCATTCAGCTAAATAAATTTCTCTCTTATCAAATTTGAATCTCTCATTTTGATAAGAATATAAAAATATCCCAATATCTTTTTTAGGGTTCTTACAAGCAAAATAAGACTCTAAATCTCTTTCTTGTAGCATTACACCAGCTTCCTCAAAAAACTCCCTTAGTGCCGTTTCTACTATGGTTTCGTCCTGTTCCATTTTACCTTTAAAAAAGTTCCAATCAGATATTGAACTTGTTTTATTCAATAGAAGAAATATTTTTCTTTCTTCTATTTTATAAGGACAAACCCCATAGCTATAATCTTTCATAGATTAATCCTTTAGATATTTACCAATAATTTTCTTAAGAGTTACTTCATCAAAACTTAATTCTTCAGACCATCCCAAGATTTGTGTTCTAAGAACTGTCTTTACATCCATATGTGGCTTAATTTTTTCAGGCAACTCAACAACCTTTCTATATTCTTTTCTTTTAACTAAGTACCCATATTTGTATCTATCAAGAATTTCATTCCAATCATTTCCAGTTTTATCTTTACAATACTGGATTTGTTCTTCAGCAGTCTTATTCATAAGTTCTCTATGTGAACAATATGTTTGAGCAAACATAGATTTACTATTTTTCACACAATCTCTACTTCTCCATAAAAATGAATTCAAAACTTCTTCATTTGTAGGTACTCCATAAACTCTCGCATCAAACCAAGCATTTCCAACTTTATTATTCATTTTTAAGAAATAATCCCACATATTATTTCTTTCTTCTTCAGAAACTTCAGTATCAAGAATTGTTATTTCAAGGTTTTTAACTGCTTCTCTAAAATGTTTGTTAAATTGTCTAGTCGTGTATGCAGACACTAAACTAGCTATTTTTTGCACTCTTCCTGAATGCATATGTTTCCAGCCATATTTTGGTTGTTCTTCTAATAACTTTAACGATGGGATATAAAGTGTTATTTCATCTGACTGTGTAAACCCAGTATATGCTTGAAAATGTTCTACTAAATCTATTGTTGTTTTATTCATAGACTCAAGTAAAATATGGTCAAAAGGCTTTAACATCCCTTTAGTAAACTTTGAAAATTTGTGTCCATCAATTCTAATAATAATATGTTCATCTTCAGGAATTCTAGTTTCATAATCAGCTTCATAATCTTTCATACGAATTCCAAGAGGTTTATTTTCATCTTGTACTTCTTTATTTTTGAAGCACTTAAATGAGTGAATAGGGCAACCACAGTTATAGATTTTTTCAAATCCAAATCTTTCAGAATTATCTAAGCGAGGACAAATACAATTTTTAAAGTTAAATTCATAGGTGTGAAATTTAGGATTAATATCAAAGTTCCAGTTTCGTTGTAAATTATTTTCAATTTCTGTTAGTTTTCTTGCAAGATTTTCCCCTCTTTCTCGTACCTCTTGAGGGAGTAATTCTTCTTCTTCCGCAAATAAACAATTTAATTCATCATATAATTTATATAAATTTTTTCTTTGTTCATCTGTTACTTTTTGTTTTTCAGCTAAAGCTTCATTTAATATCGTTGACATCTATTATCCTTTATAATCTGTTTTAATAATTTCTTTAGTTATATTTTCTAATAACTGAGACTCTCCTCGAGTCACTATATAATTTAAAGGGTTTCCTGTAAATTCTTGAAATAGTGTAATGTAATAATTATCTTCGAAATTTCTAGCATCCAACTCTTTAAACTTATTAAAATCAACTCTGTTTAAACAGAAAAGTATCAATACTCTAAGATCTTCGTATTTTATATTCATAGTAACTCCTAATTTGTTATATAATATTATAACTAAATTATACTTAAAGTTTACTTAAATTATAATAGAGATATTAAAACTTTTTTATGTCTTGGAGATGTAAAAAGTAAAAAATAAAAACCCTAAAAATTTTTATTAATCTTATAAGTAAAACTAAAAAACTAAAAAAATAAAATGTCTTGGAGATGTAAAAAATTTTTATTAATCTTATAAGTAAAACTAAAAAACTAAAAAAATAAAATGTCTTGGAGATGTAAAAAATTTTTATTAATCTTATATAGTAAAACTAAAAAAATAAAAACCCTAAAATAAAACTATAACTAAAAAATAAAATGTCTTGCAGATGTAAAAAATTTTATTAATCTTTTATAGTAAAACTAAAAATAAAAACTTTTTTATGTCCTGCAGATGCTATTTTTTACTTACGAAAAATAACAGTATTCTAATAGTGTAAATATAGTTCTGTAATTATAACGATCTTCTTGAAAATAAAATAGCATCTCCAAGACATAGAAAATTTATTTTTGAGGGTGTTTGTAGTAAAAAGGAAGAAAGAAAATCTTCCTAGTAGTTTTTTATGGCTCTTTTTGCGTCCATATCTTGTTGCTTTCTTTTTAAAGTTTCTCTTTTATCATATAATTTTTTACCTTTAACGAGACAAACTTCAATTTTTATAGTACCTTTATTTTCAGGTTGATATACTTTCCTTGCAACTAATGTATATCCTTTCTCTTGAACCTTTTGAAATATCTTTCTAATTTCTTTCTTCTTCATTAATAGTTTTCGAGTACCATCAGGAGTAATAGGTTCAAAACTTTTTTGAGCATATTCAGGAACTGTTATATGTATTCCAAATATAAACATTTCTTCTTTAATAATTTTTATATGGCTTTCTTTTATTGAAACAGTTTTTGCTCTTATTCCCTTAACTTCACCACCCTTTAAAACAATTCCAGCTTCAAAGGTTTCAATAATCTCATATTCAAAGTTCACTTTCTTATTTGAAGCGAAAATCATTTTAATTCCCCAACAACTTTACAGTATTCATCCTTTGTAACGACTAAATGTCCAACTATTGAATACCATCTTAAATTAAATTTAGTAACTGTTCCGTGTGTTCTTACTTCAACAAATTCATCTTTATTCATTATCTATCTCCTAATATTTTATCAAGTACAAGTACTGAAAATAATATACTCATAGCTAAACCATTTAAAAGAACACCAGCATCACAAATAATTTTGGCATTCAATACTAAAAGTATTATTAAAAATATATTAAATAAAGTTGACGAATTTTCCACCATCAATCCTTTCTTTAATAAACTCAGGGAACTTTCCTAAGAATGGTTCAAATATTTCACCACTTAATTCTTCTCTAAATTGAGTAATAGTTGGGTGGATTGATGTTCCATTATTAGTAAATAACCAAACCCATTCTCCAACTTCAGGTTTCCAAGGTTTTATGATAGATCTATCATAATTTATTAATTTATAGTTCATACCATCAACCATCTCAGCTCTTTCATAATCAAGAGTTCTATTCCAATCAGAAGAGTCTCCAGAAAAAGCTTTAAATTTATGTGGAGTTTCTACATTATCAATGGTTACCCAATCTCCAGGTTTTACTGGTGAGAATGGTTTAATATCTTCAAACCCATTTTGTAGATAACTTTCAAAATTATCTTTAGTTAGTTGAAATGCTCCGTATTCATCATTAAATACCCAATCTCCAATATTAAAATTAACTATTTTATAGTGGTGTAAAGGTATATGATCAAAAAGTCTATTAATCAACATATACTTTCCAAAGGGCTTAGAAGAGTCATAAGATGTATTTAAAAGCATAACTTGCTTCCCATCTTTAAAGGCTTTACGAATATCCGCATACATATCATTTATAGCATAATCGTAAGTAGTGGAAAAAGATGGAGTAGAAGTTAATTCCCATTCTCCAAATCTATTTTCCCAAATCTCAGTACCTCCAGGATTGTCCAAAAACCACATCATTTCTGGTTTATGTTTTTCCCATTTTAGTTTTAACATTTTAAGCCTTTCTTTTTAAATTTATAATATATTATAACTAAAAAAGACTTAAATATCACTTAAATCATATCTTGAAATAATTCTTTCATCAATTTTAATCTTCTTGAGAAGTAGTTACTGTTGCTTCAGTTGTTAATAATAAACTTGAAACAGATACCGCATTTTGTAAAGCTACTCTTTCAACTTTTGTTGGGTCTATAATACCAGCTTTTATCATATCAACATATTTACCAGTTGATGCATCAAAACCAACTTTTGTTTTTTCTTCTTTAACTTTTTGACAAATAAATGCTCCTTCAAAACCAGCATTATTTGTAATTTGTCTTATAGGAGCTTCGACAGAAAGAAGAATTATTTTTGCTCCAGTAATAATATCATCTTTTAAAGTTTCTTCAATATTTGAAAATGCAATTTGAGATGCTTTTAATAAAGCACTACCACCACCAATAACAACACCCTCTTCAACTGCTGCTTTTGTGGCATTTAAGGCATCTTCAATTCTGTCCTTTCTTTCTTGCATTTCAGTTTCTGATGTCGCTCCTACTTTAAGAACTGCAACACCTCCATTTAATTTAGCTAATCTTTCTCTAAGTTTTTCTTTTTCATAATCAGACTCAACTTCTTTAATCTCATTTTTAAGAAAATTCTTTCTTTCTTCAAGATCTAAAGTATCTGATTTTCCACCAATTAGAGTAGTATTATCTTTATCAACTATAATTTTTTCACATTGTCCTAAATCATCAACACCAACTTCTTCTAATTTCATTCCAGCATTTTCTGAAATAAAAGTTGCACCCACATTTACTGCAATATCTTCTAAAACTTCATTTCTATATTTACCAAACCCAGGAGCTTTAACTGCAGAAACATTTAATTCACCTCTAAGATTATTTACAACTAAACTTTGTAATGCTTCACCATTTACATCATCAGCAATTATTAGTAGTGGTCTTTTTGTTTGATAAGCAACTTCAAGAACTTTCATAATTTCTCTTATTGAAGTTATTTTTATATCAGTAACTAATACCAATGGTTTCAATAGAACTGCTTCCATTTTTTCTTTATCAGTTACAAAATAAGGGCTTAAATATCCTCTATCAAATTGCAACCCATCAACAACTTCTAATTCATCTTTAATCCCATTTGCTTCCTCTACAGTAATAATACCATCTTTTCCGACTTTATCCATAGCATCCGCAATTATTTCTCCAATAGCTTTATCACTATTTGCAGAGATTGTAGCAACTTGTTGAATTTGTTCTTTATTTTCTACTTTAATTGACATTTTAGAAAGTTCTTTTATAACTTCTTCTGTCATTAAATCCATTCCCTTTTTTAGTTGAATAGGATTTGATCCAGCACTAACAACTTTTAAACCATTTCTAAAAATTGCTTCAGCTAAAACTGTTGCAGTTGTTGTACCATCACCAGCTTCATCATTTGTATTATTCGCAACTTCTTTTACAAGTTGTGCTCCCATATTTTCTAAAGTATCTTTTAAGAAAATTTCTCTAGCAACAGACACACCATCCTTTGTAATAATAGCAGAATTGTCAGTTTGTTGTAATAGAACATTTCTTCCACGAGGTCCCATAGTTACTTTTACAGCATTTGCTAATTTTTCAACACCTCTATATAAGCTTTTTCTCGCATCATCACCAAAATTTATATCTCTTTCCATTTTTTTCCTTTAAGTTTTTGTATTTTAAGACTAATTTAAGAGTTTATTAATATAAACACCGACATACTTATCAGCATAATTTTTTGACTTTTTAATCATATCATCTTTACTGTATTTATTAGTTTCTTTCAACCTACTATATCTCTCTTGAAATAACTCATCATAGATTATTTTATGAATTTTCATAGTCATTTATAATTTCTCCATTTTTGTTATATCATATGTAAACCATTTTGAATCTGTAGATACTGATAATATATATTCTTCTATACTTTCCCACCCCCAAGAATTAATAATGTCACTCTTTGTTGTTTTATAAAAAGGAGAGCACCAATGAGATCTAATTCCTAAAGGTTTTCCATCTTCGAGATGTTTTACATATGGGGTAATTAAAATTTTATCTCTTTCCTTTATTAACTCTATTAATTTAGCTTTAAGAGGGTTTTTTGATTTTTCTATCTCTTCTATCTCGTTTCTTAAAATTTCAATTTGCTTATCAAGTTCATCCATATTAATCCTTATAAAATTGTTCCCAAATTTCTATTGCATCGGCAATATCAACCTTTCGTAAAGTATATCTTCGACCATCACAAGTATTTTGATCTAAAATAATCTCATCATATTTTTGGAGTTCCTTTAAGCCAGTTTCTTCATTAAAGTATCGTTCAATATATTTATCGAATTCTTCCCAAGTATCAATTTCTCTAATGTCCTTCAACTGTACTATTAGACTTCTTTTCATAATATTTCTCCTGACATCTTTTAACTAAGCTTTCTGTAATTTCTCTATTATAAAAACTACACCATTCAACTTCACAATTATCTTGAGTTCCATCAGTAATAATTCCAAGATCTCCAATAGTTGGAGTACAAAAATATTCACAATCTTGACAAGTTGGTATTAAATAAATCATTGAAATTCCTCAAATTTAACTTTTATTAATTCAACATCAGGAAGAATATTTTTAATATCTTCAAGAGTAATTTTATGTTTATTACCAGCAACGATAATATCATAACTTTCATCTAATCCGAATAATTGTTCAGCATCGGTTTCAAATACTTTTAGCGTCGTATTATGAGCAATATAGCTCTTCCCAAGAGACGATGCCCCTACAAATATATAAATTTGCTTTTTTGTTTTTTGTCGCCCAGTCTCTTCCCAATTATTAAAATTAATTTTTAAGTTTGCTGATGGGTAATAACGACAATCATTTTCATATGCAGTATAGAAATCATTACCATCAAAATCAGTTATAATATTATAAAATTCTAAGTTACCTTTAGGAATATAATGAATAGTACCAAAATCTTCAACTTCTTTTGGATCTGTATAATGCAACCACTCCGATCCACAATAACCAGAGTAACACATTCCCTCCTCTAAATAAATTGTTTGAATATACTTTTTTCCATTCTCACTTAACAAAAATTCATATACATCTATAATTTTTTCATTATATTGTTCATTAAATTCTTCTACTAAATCTTTTGAAGCTTTCTTCAAAACTCTTAATCCAACTACCTTAAACATTTTTCATTCCTCCACTAATTAAAAATCTTAATAATATAAAATCTAATAATATTATAACCAATAATATTAAGTATATTCATCTTAAGAATTCTCCTCTGCAAGTTCAGTTAATCTTTCTGCAATATCATAGTTTCTTTGTAAAGTTAGATATGCTTGTCTTAAAGGTTTTATACACTTTCTTATGTCATCAATAGCTTCATTTTTTGTTTTTCTATCTAGAAATAAAATTCTTAAATGTTTCTTTGTAGCAGCAAGTTCAGTTTTTAAATTTCTACCATATTTTTTAGAAAATTCTTCCATTTGTAAAACAAAATCTACAGCACCAATTTCAATAGCACCAGCATAAGAATAATAACACTCTCTAAAAAGATTTATAGTTGTTTCTGGAATATTCTCTTCATTTAGTCTTTTATATACAACTAATTCAACTAAATGTTCTCTTTGAGTTTCATTTAACATATCTAACATATTTTACCCTTTAATCTTTATATAATATATTATAACTAAAGTTAGCTTAATCTTTACTTAAATCTACTGTTTTTGGTATATAAAAACCTAATTTCTTATAAGCCTTTCTAAAAAGGGGTCTTGAAAAGTCTCTTTCTTTATCAATAGTTGTAAAATTATTATCAATCATAAAATATTGTATATAACCAATCCAGCGAGATACTTTATCATCACTCCAAGAATTAATATTTTCTTCTAAAGTTTCTAACATTTTTAATATGCGAATTCCATCTTTCTCATATTGTTTAGTTTTAAGCATTTCGTTGTATCTTAAAATTAGTGTTTTATGAACTTTTATTAAAGGACTTTTATAATTTTTGTTAAATCTCATATCATAAAACCATCCTACAAATATTCCAACCACTAAGACTAAAAAAGATCCAATAAAAGAATATTCACCATTATACATTTCTCCAGTTTTAAATATAGTTGCTAAAAGAAGAGTTTGCCCCAAAAGAATATTAGTTTGTATATTTCGCATATATTTTGTTTTAGGACTCATAATTCTAAAATTTCCCTATTACGATAAATTGATTTAATTTTTCATAATGTCTTGAAGCTATTCCTAGATAAATTCCATTAATTAATAAATAATCATAATCTATTAATGTACTTTCATAATAAAAAGATAATCTTTTAAATTTTAGAAATACTAATATATTATAAACTATAATAGTAAATTGATTTATTTTTATTGCTACTTTCATTTTTTAAACTCCTACTATTTTTTCTATTTCATTTGTGGCTCGTTGAGGATCTATAGAAGAAAGAATAATTCCCATATTTTTTCTAACTGCTTTTAAAGATCTTTTATCAGCTTTTAAACCTTTAGTCGCTAAAAATCTATAAAATCTCAACCCTCTTAGATGGTCTTCTTGAAGTCTATCTTCCGCATTTCCTATGAATTTCAATTCTCTTTTTTGTATAGCATCAATAAATTCACCAGTAGGGTCAAGAAGTTTAAAGTCTTTTATATCCCAATATCCTGCATTAATTGTAAAATCTCTACGAGCAGCATCATCAAAGATCGTACCAGCAGAAACACTATCAGGTCTTCTACCATCAGAGTATGTGCCATCTTTTCTAAACTGAGCAATTTCAACTTCTTCTTTCCCATTTTTAACTATAAGAACTTTAAAGTGTTCACCTCTTATATCAAGGTCAAATTGCCCCTCTAATATGGTTTTAAGATGATTATAATCTAATGAGGTTGTAAGGTCAAAGTCTTTAATATTATTCCCTAGAAGAGCATCTCTAACGCTTCCTCCTACTAAAAAGAAGTTTCCGTCTATTTCATTTAGGGCTTTAAAAATCTCTTTGATTTCAATAGGAGCAGACTCAAATACTGATGTAAAAATTTGAGCACTTAGATCTTTTTGAGTTTGTAATAATGCTTGTTTTATTTTACTTTTTGAAGTTCCATAAGTTAAATCAGAAAAAATATCTTTCGCTTCTTCTGTTTTAAAATCTTCTACCCTAATTTTTTTAATATCTTGGATGTTATATATTGGATGTTCAAGTTCTTGTGATTGATGGATTTTTAATAAATCCCAAAGAACATTGTTTACTCGGATGAGTTCTGGATCTGTTTTTTCAAAGTTCATTTTTAAGCCTTTCAAGTTATTTTAGTTTTTAAAACTTATAATATATTATAACTAAAAAAGGCTTAAATATCACTTAATTTTCAGTAATGGTTTGAGGTTCAATTCTTTCAATATGATAATGGAATTCAAGCCATATAGCAAAAGAACTAAGCCCTAATGCGAAAAATGCCCATATTGTATAAGATGCGAGAAGTATTAACATAATATTTGAAATAAATACTACAACATTTAAGAAAAGAAGAAATAAAGATTTTGTAGAAATCAAATACATTATTCACCCCTTACTAAAAAAGTAAACCATTTAATTACAAATGTAACACCAGCTAAAATATAGTCAAGTTCAAAACCAATATCGGGTTGCAAGTATTGTGCAAAACTTCCTACACCAAAGGCTACTAAACTAATAAACAAAATATGCATTGTTGTTATTAGTACACTCATAAAATTTATCATCATTGCTCTAAACATTTTTTTCCTTTAATTTTTAAACATATGTGGATTATTTTTTCTAAACATATCCATACTTCTTTTAAGACCTACTGGATCAAGGGTTTTTTCAACTTCTTTTACTGATTGAGATTTTATACTCACTTCTTTTTCTTCTTTTGGGTTGTCAACAAATGGTTTTAAAAGATTTAAACTATCTTCTATTCTTATTCCTTGTAAAGTTTCTGGTGTTATTTCAATTTCTATCATTTGTCCATTTAATTCTGTTACTAAAATAAAAATATCATCTTCTATAAAACTATCATCAAAACTTTGCCCATCAATATCAAAAGGAACGATTGAAGCATCTTTAAATGTTTCAGGTAAGTGTTCTCTCAAATCTTCATTAATAAGAAGAAAAACTCTCATTTCAAACCCTGACATAAACCCATCAAGTAAAATTTCATATAATTTTAAACTAACTATTTCTTTTAAATCTTTATAATCTTCCATTTTTATTCCTTTGGAGCAACTAATCTAAATTTAGTCGCATATTTATTAAATTGAGGTTTGTAGATATCTTTTAAGATATCCCAATTTTCAGCTTTTAAAAAATCACCTTTTATTTTATTATAATCTATTAAATAGTCATAATTATTCCCATTCCCAGTTGCGATATTTATTCCCCATTTTAATAATCTTAAAGAATGAAACATTGATTTATAAGCTAATCTTATATCACCTTGTAAAAACTTTTTCTTCGCCTTAACAAATGAATTATTTGCCTTAGTTGAAAAGAACTTTCTTAATGTTGGTAAGTTGAGATTAAATTCAACATAAAAATTCTTAAGACTACCTCTTTGAAAATACATTGATAAAGCCATATCATTGTGTTCTTTTAATAACTTTTTATAATAATCTAAATTCATTATATGAAAATCATTATGACTTTCCAATAATTCATAGTCATCAACTAATTCAGTAATAATACAAAAATCTCTATCTGAGTATTCATCATTATTTCCATAAAGATATGAACCAAAAATAAAAGCCCCATCAACTCCAGGAATTGCAGATATTTCAAAAATATTTTGAACATTCTCCAATTCATCAAATAAATTCATTTTATTTTCCATAATTTATCCTAAACAGTTAAAATTCCACTTGCCATAAGTTTTTCATAAACTTCGTTTGCTCTACCCATATCATTAGAAAGAGAAGTTTCTTCAGTTATAATTACTGAATAAGGTTTTCCCCAAGCTTCACATTCATATAGTTTACTTTTTCCAGGAAGCATTTTAACAAAATGAGTATCATAAACATCAACACAAGCTGAGTCTTCTGTAGCTTTTTCACCAGTTATTTCAACAGGAATACCCTCTTTATCAACATCTATATAAAGATAACTATCCCTTTTGGAGAGATGCGGATGAAAATTAAAAATTTCAGTTTCCCCAAAGAACACTCTAGCTGTCAATTTTACTTGATCTTTTATCAATATATTCATTTCACTAATTAACTCAAAAACTGTTTGATCTTCAAAAAGTAAAACTTCATCTACGACTGCACTTAAAATATCAAATGTTAAATCTTTTACAGAGTCAAGAGCATCTTCTATTTCTTCTATTTTTTTAGGATCTTTGATATATTGTCTAATATATTCACCTTGAATTTCTTTTGTTAATCTATCAAATTTGAAATGATAATGAATTCTTCCTGGTCTTCCAATAAGAAATTGATCAATAGTGTTCGAGTCATTTTCAGTAAAAATAAAAAGCTTTTTAGTTTTCATAGTACCATCAATTAATGTTAATAATTGATTTTGAATACTTTTGTTGTTGTTTTCTCTATCAACATAAACTTTTGCAAATTCATCAAAGAAAACAACACAAGTTCCTAAAGAATTTATAAATTCCATAAAACCTTGTCCAATAAATGGTTCATTCACTAAAACTACTGGATACCCCAATTCAATTATCTCATTTGAAATTAATGAGCTTAAAAGAGTTTTTCCTCCACCCTTTAATCCTGTTAATAAAATACCAGTTGCTGTACTTTTTGATTTAAACTTAGTTATAACTTTCTTAGATTTTCTTTGAATTTCTGAACCAAATAATTCTGGTAATGCAAATTTATTTTTTTCTTTCTTTAAGAAAAATCCTTGTATTTTATTAAATTGTACACTATAAACTCTTGGAGTTAATTTCTCTTTTAAATTTTCTTCATCATATGAAATATGATATACAATATCTCCACTATCTACAAAACCTTTCATTTATTTTCCTTTTATCTTTTAAATTCTTCTTGATTTAGCTATTATTACAAGCCCTGATGATGCATTTTCAAGAGTATTTAGAATACTCTCAAGTTCACAAGCAGTTAATTTCTCAATAGGAGGAAATATTACACCCTCATAGTCTTTTCCGTCAGTTACATTAATAAACTCTCCTACAATTAAGTCATATAATTCTTTAAGTTCATCTAAGTTATCTTGTGTTAAATCTTCTAATCTAACTTCTTTATGACCTTGTTTTAACATTTCTAGACTCTTATCTAATTGAGCTATTTCTTCGGCTGTGAACATTTTCATCTTTATTCCTTTAGTCTTTATATAATATATTATAACTAAATTATACTTAAAGATCCTTTAATTTTAGATATTTCCAAAATTAAAGTTGCCAAATCCTATTCCAGCATCAGCTCCAGTTGAAACATTTTGTTGAGAGGTTGAAATTGGGTTATGTAAAGGAGTTGCACCCATATCATTATTTTCATCTGCCCAATACATTGCTCTTCCATAATCAACATTTAAAGTATATTTATCAAGCTTTCCAGTGTATCTATTTTTCCAGAAATTTATTAGAACTTTATTTTCGTTTCTTAACATTTCTGTACTTAAAAGACCAAAAGCAACATCGGCAGTTTGAATAACCCCAATAGAGTCTGAAACATCATCAGCCCCAGCTTCTAAGTTATCAAAAGCTTGTCTTCCAAGTTGTTGAGCAGTAATTACAGCAACTCCTAGATCTTTTGCCATTCCGTGTAATTCTTCAGCGATACTTTTATAATAAAGATAACCACCAGCTTTCCCCAAAGTAATTCTATCTGATTTCATAAGTGCTAAATAATCAATAATAATTATCTTTGGAGTTTTACCAGTCTGGGCATAAAGTTCTTTTAAATATGATTTTATACCCATTACTGATAAATTCCCAGCACTATATTCTTTCATATATAAAGTACCCAAATCTTTTGGGAATTTTGATTTATATTCTTCAAAAGAAAGATCTTTAATATCATTAGCAGGAACATTTATTAAATTAGCATCAATTCTTCTACCAATTTCTTCTTCTGGCATTTCAAGAGTAAAATAAAGAACATCTTCTTTCCTTAAACAATAATTCCCACCTAAACTCATAAGAAGTGTTGATTTACCTCCGTGTGATGGTGCTAAAGCTACTGATAGTGTTTTTTCTCTAAATCCACCTCCTAAAGTTTCATCAATAGAAGAAATTCCTGTAAGATACCCCTGAAACTTCTGTGTATAATATTCAAACTTATGTTCTAAATCCATAACGGATAATCCAAGATCAGAGTCAATTTTAATACTTAAAGCTTGTTCAATTTTACCGAGAATTATTGAAAAATCTTCGTTACTTTGAATAATATCAACAGAGTCTAAAATAGCATCTCTTAATTCAACTTTTTGAATATATTCTTCTGCTTCTTTTTCTAATACTTTTTCATCTATTCTTTCTGAATTTAAAAGTATAGCTTTTAATTCCATTTTAACTTTTTCAAACATTTCTTGATTTGATATATTATAATTTTGCAGAAATAATATAAAATCTTTTGGTGCTGGATGTTTATCATATTTTGTAACAAAAGAGTTTATAGCTTTAAAAAGCTCTTGTTGTTCAATTCTATTGAAATGAGTAGGTTTTAGAAGACCATATACTTTACCAAAAAATGTCTCATTTACAAAAAGTTCTTTTAGAATTTGCTGTTCTAAAATTTCTTCCATATTCATAATTTTCTCCCTTATACTCTATTTCTTTCTCTTGTTATTACTTTTGTAATAGTTGGGTGATGCCAACCATTCCCCCAGTATTTTGCTACATTAAAACATTTTTCAAATTTTTGTTCTTTCCAAATTTGATTAAATTTCATACAATTTAAAATCTTATAAGTAAAGAAATATTTTTTAAGATGCTTTAAACTTTTAAACCTAGCAAAATTTATATAAGAATATTTACTCATTTTAAAATAAAAATATAAAAATTTAAAAGAAAAAAGATTTAAGCTATCTTTTAAAGTATCTAAAATTGTATAGTCATCATACCCTAAAGAACCAAACGGAATTTTAAAATAATCTGATACTAATTTTTCCGTTTCATTCATTTTAAAGTCCTAATTCTTCCAAGTATATCTTAAATGTACCAGCATCAAAGTCAACACCGTGGTCGCTTACTATTGTAAATGGTCTTATATATTCCCCAAAATCATCAAATTTTACTTCAACTATATATTTTTCAGTATAATTTTCTATTCGCCATTGTTTAGTTCCAATAGTTTTCACAATTTCATTCGGTTCAAATTCAACTATTTTCTTTAATCTCATATTTTTCCTTTTTAATCTTTTTAAAGGTTACTATACTTTCCCCATATTTTTCTAGATATTCTATTGAATTATAATCATCTAAACTTTCTTGAGTTGTAATATAGTTACATTCTTCTCTTAATAAGTTGAAAGAATTCCCTCTTCTTTCGAATTTTTCAAGATCTTTACTTAATTTTTTAAGGGTTTTTACAAGTTCAAAGATATCATCTGGAATATTGTTAAAGAATGTCTCATATAAATCAATATCATCAATATCTACATCTTTAAATTCTACTTCTTCACCTGAAAAAATTGAATAGAAACACCTAGAGTCCTCGCAAAAATCTATAAATATATCATTATCATATACCATTACATTTCCCTCTGCGAAAAACTCATCAAATACTCTTACTTGTTCTAATGTCATAAATACCCTTTTTATTTGTTATATAATATTATAACTAAAAAATACTTAATTCTTGCTTAAAAAGTCTTCAACCCTAGTAGAAACAAATTGTACATAATCAAGAAGAAGTTCATTACTTTTTAGAGTTATACCAAATGCAAAGTTATGTCCACCACAAGAAATAAGTTGATCATCATTTCTTGTAGATAATAGGTCAATTACAAATTGTTTTACTTCAGGATAATCATCATCTACTCTAATTGAGATCTTATTTTTCTTAGGATTAAAACCAAAATATGCTTTAAAATCTGGATAATCAAACCTTGTATCATTAATCCATTCAACAGTAGGTATTACAAAAATATGTTCCCCTCTTATAATCATACCATTTTCTTCAAACATCTTATAATCATTCAACTTGTTTTGTATCATTCTTTGTTGAGCTAGTTTAAAGTCTTCAGGAAGAAGCCAATTATTTCTTTCTAATCTAAAAATAAATTCGTGGAAGCCCCCATTACTTATAACATACCAAAAAACTTTATCAAGAAGAAATGCTTCATTAAATAGAGGATTGTCAGTTTTCCAAGTATCATAAATATTAATTAAATTTATTAAACTCTTTAAATTTACATCACCACAAACCTTTTCAAAATAATTATATGTTATCTGAGCAGCACAAATAGTTGTATCAATAATATAATTAAAATTTACGAATTTTTCTTGAGCAGCAGAAAAAAGAGCTAATTCCATATCTGTATATTGGTGGTGATCAAAATAGAAGAATTTCTTTGTAGGATTTTCTTTCACAACTTTTAAAAATAATTTAATATCATTTTCTTGAAAATTTAAGTCAGTGATATAGTTTATATCTCCAAATTCAAAGCTACCTATTGAATTTGTGATTTCATCATAACTAATATTAATATATGAATAATCTATTTGTTTTTTATATGCGAATATTTTAACTGGAATACAAGCACCAATCCCATCTAAATCTGTATGACTAATTTGTTTTATTTTCATCTTTTTCCCTCTGTAATTTTATGTTTTTCTTTAAGCTTTTTTAATTCAGCTTTCGGTAGCATTTTTAAATATTCTTTTGCAGTATTTTTATTAATGCAATAAATTTCTTGTAAAAACTCAATACTTTCTTTATCTTCCTTTAAACCTTTTGGATAAGGAACATAATATTTTGGAACTAAAGCATTTACAAATTTCCACTGATTTTCAACAGGAATAATAGCTGAATATCTGTCTAAAAATAATCCCATCATAAGGGTATTTACATCTCCTGATAATAGGTTATGGAATAAAAAGGGACTAAGTTTTGATAGTTCTTCATCAGAGGGAACTCGTTTCTTATTCATACAAGTTGTCATAACTTCAAACATATTAAATTTTTCTTTTTTAATTTCTTCTTCATTTTCAATTATTGGTGTAATACCAAATTCTTCTAAAAAACTCATTTTTCTCCTCCAAAATGGCTGATAAAATCTTCTATGATTTTATCAGTATCAGTAACTTCCACTTCAGTAATATTTTTAGAATAAAGAGATTCAAGACAAAAGTTTATTTCATCTACAAATAATATAAGATTTTCTTTACAGTCAAATAAAAATGTTATTTTTTCATTTCCATTTACAACTGAAACTACTAATTTTTCTAAAATAAAACTTATTTTCGTATCTTTTCTTAACTCAATATTTGAAAATGGTGTTACATAAAACATTTTATTCCTTTATTTCCATTGTATTGTGTTACTTTGCATCAAAGTAACTAAAAATGCCATTAATGGTATTTCCTTATTAATTGCTCTTGTACTCATATCCTGATATTCAGCCATTTTAGGTATGATTTCTGGTTGACTTTGCATTTCAACAATATTGTCAATATTTTTCCACATCCAGGTATAAAATGTATCAGGAAGTGTTATTTCTTTAACTGCTTCTCTAGTACCCTTAAAATCTTTAAGTTTAATTTTTTCAATTATACCTTTATATGTTAATGTTTCAGCTTTACCTAAAACAAATTTCCCACTATTTGAATGTTGTTGTAAAAAACCAATCATTGCCCTTGTTGATGGGTAAAATTGTTTTACTACTTCAGCAATATCAGCCATTTCATATTCAATTTTTTCATTTTCAAGAATAAATTTTAATCTTTCTAAGATTTGCTTTCCTAATTCAGCTTTATTTTCAGCAAAAATTCTATCTAAATCATAAACTTGAAGTCTATTAATAACTGCTGGAATTATTTTATCTTTATAATTTCCAGTTAAGATAAATCTCGCATTTTTACTAAAAGCTTCAATATCATTTCTTAAACCAGCTTGTGCTGCTGGAGATAAATGATCACTTTCATCAAGAACAATAATTTTAACTGTATTTTCCATACTCTTACTTGATGCAAATTTTGTAATAGTAGTTCTAAGCATATCAATACCATTATCTTTAGAACCATTTATTTCAACATAATGATTATTCATATCTTTCATAAGAGCATTATATGTAGAACCCTTTCCTAAACCAGGAGAACCAAAAAACCCAAGATTTGGGATTTCATCTTCTTCTACCCATTTTCTAAAGATTGCTTTTGTTGTTTCAGGCATAATAATATCATCAACTGTTTGTGGTCTATATCTTTCAATCCACAAATATTCACTTGTATCTATTTTCTTCATAGTCTTCCTTTTGGTTTAAGAAGTAGGAAATTCCTACTTCAATTTTTCTATAATTGGCATTTGAGCAATAATATGGAAATCTTCTGGATCAATTCTAACAATCTCTAAATCTTTAGAACTTGTACATAAAATAAAACCCATACAAGCAGTTCCATCTTCAATATCTTGTTCATTGAAAAGAGCACTTAGATGTGGAAGTGCGAATAAAGCTACTGTCTCACCTGTTTCAATAATAGTATGATATGTATGAATATCTTCTGTAATTAAAACATTTTTAAGAATTTTATAAGGATTTGCCCCTTGACTAATATCGCTTCTCGCTTTTTGAACAGTTTCTAATAAGTTCTCTAGTTCAGCATTATATGGTTTTGACATATGTTGCAATCTTTTAGGTAATGTAAATTGTTCTTCAACTTCTTCATAATCAAGGTCTTCTTGAAGACCCTCAATTTTTTCAGCATTGGCTTTAACTAATTGTGAGATTTTATCTTCATAATGGTCAATTTTCTCTTCTTTAGACTCAGTACCCATTTCTTCTTTAGACTCAGTATCCATTTCTTCTTTATCAGTCTTAGATTCAACTTCAACTAAAACTCTTGCAATCGAACCATCATTCGCTAAATCATCACCAAGAGTTAAAAATCCTGAATAGATATCAAAAAGAACTTCTTTAGCTTTTACATTATCAGTTACACCCTTTAAATTAAAAGTTATCGAATATTCTTCACCATCTTCAAGATTTGAAATTTCCCTTTTAAATTTTGCTTTAATTGCTTCTACACCCATTTGGTTCATATTGAAATTATTTTTCATCTTATCCTCAAAACCTTTATTTCTCCCCATTTCTTCATCAATTAATTGTTGAATAATTTGTTCTAAGTTTGGTTGTTCCATCTTTTATCCTTTATTTTTTATAAGTATATTATACCCTATTTTAACTTAATATTTGATTAAATCTTAATATATTTTTTAAGTTTTATCATTGTATGAAATTCATACGACTTTTTTGCTTCTTCTTCATTTTGTTTAGTTAAGCAAAAATGAATATCGCCATTATCCCTATCCATAAGTTTTAAAATTGCTTTATAACCATCAATATCAAAACTCTCTTTCAACTCTTGTATTGACTTCATTTCAGTTTCCTAACTTTGGATTAATAAGTAGCTTAATAAATTCTATATCAAAACTAAAGAATTTCATTAAGAATTTCATTTGTTTCCAATGTCTTCTATAAATTCGTTGTTCCATTATATGTTGATGTTTACCTAAAAGAACAACAAAATATAAAGAAAAGAAATGAATATTACCATTTTGATAATCATTTAAAGCTTCAATGAAAAAATCATTAAGGTTTCCTCTTTTATAAAGATAATTTATATCTTTTTCCATTTTCATTTTATAGAATTTAATATCCTCTATGAATGTTTCATATTCTTTTTGAAGTTCTGAGAAATTTCTTGAGATTGTTATAAATTCACTTATATTAGTTATATCATTCTTATAAACTAAGAAAATACATACGAGCATAAATCTACTTCTTGTATATGAAGAAAATCTCTCATAATTAAACATCATATCAAATTGCTTCGACATACCTTTAGCTTTTATTGGAGATGGTAAATCATTCTTATATGTTTGAATAATTCCCATCGCTATTGAATATTGATCTTGTTTAGTTAGCATATTTTTCCTTTGCTAATTATACTATAAGTTTCCTTACCAATCGCTTAAATCAGCAGTCTTAACTGCATCTTTTTCTTTCTTGATATAATGATTTGCCTTTAAATCATCTGCTAAAATAGATTTAAAAAATTTATCAGATTTGAGCTGATCTCCAACTTCCATTATATCAAACCCTTTCTCTTCGCAATAAATTAGAATTCTTTCTAACATTGTAAATTCATCAAGACCATTTACTTTACTGAACTCTATAATATCTTTTGCCATATCACCTAATAACATCTTCTATACCTTTTCAATTTTACTATATTTGTTTCTATCATCTTTACTAACCTTATAAACTGATTTTGCAACATCATCTATTGATTTTACTTCTTGTTTATGTGATATAATAAACACATTCTTTTCCTTGAAATCTTCTTTTAAAATTTCAAGTACCAACGATGTCCCCTCTTCATCTAGACTACTATCTAAAAATTCATCAAGGAATAAAATATTAATCTTTACAGACATTTCTATAAGCTTTAAAAAACTAAACAATATTGACAAAACAATTCTTTGTTTTTCTCCATTACTTAATGAATAATATTCAAATTCCTCATCTCTTCTTGTTATAGACTCTTTTAAATCTTTAGAAAGAAAGAACTGATAATCAACTTCAAATTTTTCTAAATACTCATTTATAAAAGTATTCAAAAGTGGTATTTGGGTACTTATGATTTTCCCAGTAATATTCTTAATAGAAAGAATATTTTCAAGCATAGCATAATCATTCATATCTCGCTCGTATAAGGCAACTAGAGCACTTTCTTTTTCAATGTCAACCGAAAGTTCATCTATTTGTTTTTCAGTCTCTATCGTTGAGATCTCGTGCTGATTTTCAAGGGTATTAATTTCATTTTTTATAAAAATAATATTATTTTCAGCTTGTCTTGACTTTGCTAATTCTGAATTAAAATCAATTTCTTTACTCTTATATTTTTCAATAATTTCTTTCAATCTTTGCATTTCAACCGAATGATTTTGAATAACTTTTTCTATGTCTTCGAGATCTTTTTTTATTTTTTCAACTTCAACTGTTTTCTTTAGCTGGATTTCTTTAAAATTTGCACCACACTCAGGACAAGTAACTTCATCTGAATTATTAAAAGAAGAAAGTTCACCTAAGAGATGATTTTTCTTTTGAACATTTACATTATATTCATTCACAATTTTATTATAATCGCTAAAATATGGTTCGAACCTTTCTTTTAAAGTCTGAAATTTTTCTGAATATGTCTTAAATGCTTCAACAATATTATTAAGGTCTTCCAATTTTTCTAATAATTCACTTATTCTCTGGTCTCTATTTTCTTTAACATTTTCATTTTGTACTGTTAAATCCTCAAGAAGTCTTTTTGTCTTTACTAAGCTTTCTTTTTTAGTATTAACTTCAATCAATTTAGTTGTTAATTTCCCTTTAATATCAGATTTTAATAGTCTTATTTCTTCAATCAGCATACTAAAAATTCTTGTATCTGTAAGAATTTGAAGGATTTCTTCTTTCTCTTTTTGATTTAATTCCATAAAATGTTTCGCATTTTCAACATTTGCACCTAAAGCTACTAATTGTTTAAAAATATTTTCTGACATTCTTAAAATATCATTCTCTAACATAGCTTGATAATCTTTAACTGTAGTAAATGGAATTAATTCTTTATTTTTATAAATATTAAATTTAGTAGGTTTTAAACCTCTTTCAATAATATAAAGATCCCCATTAACTTCTAATTCTAAAGTTACTAACATCGCTCCATCACTATACTTATTTTTTAAAGATGCTAATTTTATCTTTGCGAATGGTTTTCCATAAAGCACATAATTTAATGCTTGAATTATAGTTGATTTTCCTTGACCATTTTTTCCGATAATTAAACTAAGCCCTTTTTCAAAATGAATAGTTTGTTCATCTTCTCCATAACCTCCAATATTTTTAAAGGAGATTTTTTTAAATTCTATATACATTAATTTTTTTCCTTTAATATACTGAATAGTTCTTTCAGCTTTTTCTTTAATCTATCTTTATCATTTACATTAGATTTTGAAATATATTCTTCAATAAATTCATTAGCATTAACAGAATTTACCATATTAACATCAGCATCTTTTGCTTGATTTTTCATTTCTTTCAATTCTATATTATTAACAAAATTAAATAAAATATTTTTTTCTTTTATAGTTTCTAGTAAATCTTCAAATCCATCCGAGAATACGATAATTTTTAAGAAAAATCTTTTTAATTCTTCTGAATTTTTATCAACGAATTCAATAAAATCTTCTATATCTAATTGAAGTTCATAATCATCATAAAATTTAATAATGATACTTTCTTTGGAATTAAAAATGATTTTTACAAATATTCTAGATAAATCATTTTGTATAAACTCTAAATCAGTTCCATTTATAACATAGAACCCTCTTCTATCACCAAAATCACCCCAAGTTAATTGATAAGGAGTACCAATATAATGAATATTTGACCTATTACCCTTTAAATGAAAATGTCCCGAAAGAACTATTTTTCCCTCGAAAATATTACCATCAATTCCATCTTCACATTGATGTCCACGAACCATATCAAAATCTTTAATTTCAAAATGCCCCATAATAATATCACCCTTAATATCTTCTTTATTAAGCTTATTTTCAACCAACCACGGAAATAGTTGTATATTTCCAATCATTGTAGGTTCTTCAATAATTTTTATAAAATCAAATTGTTCAGCTAACATTTTTATCATTGATACTTTTAGACTGTCTCTAAAATATATATCGTGGTTTCCTAGTAAAATAATCATTTCAAGATTAGGAAGTCTTGATTGCATCTCATTTAATAATTCAATAACTTCATAAAGAAAATTAACATCAATAATTTTTCTATTATCAAAAAAGTCACCAAGTTGATAAATTCTTTTAATTTTATTTTCTTTCATATATGGAATTAACTGCTCTAAGAAAAATATCTTTTGATTTTCAAAAAATGTTAAATCAAATGATTTTATTCCCAGATGGAAGTCTCCTATAATTACACTTTTTTCCAATTTTGCTCCTTACCAAAGTTTTTGTAACTTCTTTGTTTGTCTTTTTTGTATATCCATTCTTATACCACTATCTTTTTGGTTAGTTAAAGTACCCTTATTTTTAATCATTCCTATCCTATTAATCATAATTTTTTCATTCTGATATGCTATTTTTTCGTTATCAGTAAATGCAAACACTTGAATAAAACTTCCTAATAATTGTATAGCTTCAACTAAATTATATTTTTTTAAAAGCTTACTAATTATAAGAAATATTCTTTTACATTTTAAACTATCACTTTTTAAATAGATTGAAAAATTATCATTTTGAATACATTCTGAAATATGGTGAAGATATCGATCTTTTGTTCCCTTTCCGACATAAAATGGTTCATAGAGGAGACAAAAGTTTAAATAACGATACTCAAACTTTCCTGGTTTGAAAGGATCTAAATAGATATAATTATAATATCGTTTCATTCTTATCCTTTATAGATATTATTATACTATATTTTTACTTAAAGTTTTATTAAAAATTTGAAGTATTTCCTAAAACTCTACAATTACTTGAATATCCATTAATAAAAAACCAAGTATTTGTAATATCATCAAATCCTGTAACTTTTTCCTTATCAATAATTCTTATACCATCAGTCATATAACATTCAAGACTTCTATTTTCATCGTGTTGTAATTTATAATAAGGATCTGTTGAGTTTAATAGATTTACCATCCCATATAATACTAATGCAACTGCAATAACTTTATATCCTGGTTTTGTGATTATTCTGTTTGAAATTTGTTTTAGTGTAGACATTTTAACAACCTTTAGTTTATATAATATATTATACCTAAAAGTTGCTTAAAGAGGGCTTAACACCCTCGTAAAGATAATAGAGTTTTAGCTAAAAACTCAGGAAGATTTTTTTGCATTTCTTCGTTTTCCATAATAGGATCAGTCATATAATCAACTGCTTCTGACTCTTGTAAACTTGTTTCAGTCGTATGTAGATTAATATATTTTGTTGTCCATTTTATATTTAGATCTTTTACTTCTGGATAAATAGGTTTTAATCCAATAGCTAATAATCTTTGATTTGTTAAAAACTTAACATAAGTTTTACCAATTTCAGCATTCATTCCAAGAATAGTACCTTTACTATAAAGATAATCAGCCCATTCAAATTCTTCTTCTGATGCTTTAAAATACATATCATAAATTAAAGGCTTAATTTCTTCCCAGATTTCTTTGTATTCAGGATCTTTTTTAAGAGTATTTAACATCCATTGAGTAAATGCTAAATGTTTTTTCTCATCTCTTTGAATAAACTGTAAAATTCTAGAACTACCAGGAAGCTTTCCTGTAAATTCAGTAATTGCCCAAATACTCGCAAACCCAAGATAAAATCTTATTCCCTCAAGAATATTCATCCCAACCATACCAACTAGAATTAATTTTTTAAGGTTTCTAATTTCTGATTTTTCAATAGGAATATTATTTTGAGATTTATATAGATAATTGATTGCAGCAAAATACAAGTCATTTCCATCCTTTACAACAGTTCTAGCTTGTGATTTTAATAAATCATTAGTCCAAATATCATTAAACACTTCATCAGGGTTTGAATAAATATTTTCAATCATATAACTATACGATCTTGCGTGTAATCTAGACTCAAAATAAGTTTGTTCAATTAATACACCCTCTAATTCAGGATTTGTAGTCAACTGACCAAAAGTCATTAAAGGATTTCTTCCTTGATAACTATCAAGAAATTCCAATTTACTTAATTGCTTAGTAAAAATCCAATTTTCAGCTACTGATAGTGATGTGAAGTCTACCTTATCTTTTGTTAGTTTTACTTCTTCTGGAACCCAGAAAAATCTTTGCATTTCAAGGGCACAATTTGATAACCACTCATATCTATTTTCATCATACCTTTGTGTGTTTCTAGATGTCCCTAAAAATAAGGGTTCTTTCATCAGATTTACTTTTTCAACTTCATAAACATTTGCTTTCATATTAATCCTTTTTATATTTTTTATTTCTACTATCGAATACTATTTGTTCAACTTCAACCCCTACTTTTTCAAGGAATTCTATACCATCATTATTTCTATAATGTTCATTATAACAAACTCTTATAATACCAGCACCAGCAATAAGCTTTGCACAAGTAGGACAAGGTGAGTGAGTTATATACATCGTCGCTCCAACTGTACTAATACCATTTTTCATCGCAAAAAGTAAAGCATTTTGTTCTGCGTGAATAACAAATTCATTAGTTTTTAAATCTGTGCAGTGTTTTCCCTCTCCTCCACATTCTTCACAAGTATAATTTTCTAGTATATCACTTGGGAATGAAGTTTTAAGATAAGAACCTTTACCATTACATTTTTTACAAGTAACTTTTTCTCGTTCTTCGCAATCTGTGATAAATTCTTCGCAATTATTTTTTGTTTTTGATAATGTACCATTATAACCAGTAGATATAATTCTTCCATCTTTTGAAATAATAGCACCAACTTGAAGTCTCTTACAATAACTTTCTTTACTCCATACAAGAGCAGTTTGCATTAAAGTATTATCAAATTTCTGCATTATTCTATCTCAAAAGTTCTATGTTCAGGAATTTTTAACCCTCTTTGTTGAGTAGTATGAATATGAAGATTATAAACTCTACCATTTATATAAGCTCTTAAAAGATCGTTTTTCTCACGTTTAATAAAAATATTTAAAAACCCATCTAAATACATAATATTTTTTATTAAATTAACTTTAAATGGTGAAATAACTAAATAATCACCAGGATTTAAATCCATATTGTGAAATAAATTAACAACTTGTGAGAAAGTTTTACGACCACCATTTTCCTCAAAATCTTTTTGAAGAAGATCTAAATCAATTTTACTCATATTTTTTACCTTTATGTTTTTCTTTTCTTGAATATTTTTTAGTCGGAGAACTACATCTTGTTTGTAAATTAATTTCTCGTTTACAACATAGTAATATATTAAAATCCCTTTGCTTTGGTTTTTGGACTTTTTTAGCTTTCATAGTAATTCCTTTAATTTAATTATAATTTATTATACTATAAACTTCCTTAATTTATAATTAAATTAAAGGAATTATTGGAGTCCCAGGAGGGATTTGAACCCCCGATACAGAAATTTGCAATTTCTTGCCTTACCAAACTTGGCTACTGAGACATTGGTGGAGTCGTGGGGAGTCGAACCCCAGTCTTTATAAATTTTCAATTTTAGAATTGTACAAGTTTTTATGTTGAATTTTTATTGAATTCTAACAACTATATTTTTTAATATAGAAACATCTTAACCTTTAAAGAGTTAAGAAAAACTTTTGGATATTTCTATCGACGAATTGCTCCCACAATACTTTTTTCTTAGATTTGATAATATGGTTCTAAGAGACCATAGTGGGTGCTATGCAGCAACTACCACGCTGTAATTTGTATTGTTTGCAGTTAAGTTTTATGTTGATTGTTTAAGTCAATCAATCTACTTGTTCTAAAATTTACTCATTCACAAGTCGATACCAAGTCGACCCCATTAAAAAGATTGAAATTGATTAGTTCTAAATATAGAAGCGATATTCATTTCAA
>Ga0256837_1000312_pt1 | contig 42670 bp, 54 predicted proteins | sample 4562384metaG_FD_185976 | JGI IMG/M metagenome (GOLD analysis project Ga0256837, IMG submission 185976) | Hydrothermal vent microbial communities from Guaymas Basin, Mexico - 4561-384 | ecosystem: Environmental > Aquatic > Marine > Hydrothermal vents | place: Mexico: Guaymas Basin | collected... | reverse complement strand
ATGTTGTCCCGTAAGGGATTTTTTTTCCAACTAATTCTTCTTCCACAAATTTATATTCTTCTTCGTCCAAATCTCCCAAATCTATTCTTAGTTCTGGGTCTGAGCAATCACTTGTCCATATTTCATATTCAATACCAAGGTCACTATTTTTTATAGCTTCTTCAATTGCCCACACTTTATTGTGCTCGAAGATTGCATTCAGCGAAGCAAAATCAATCTGTCTTAACTCTTTCATTATCCAAAGATTGTCTCTGTATAGGTCATCATACCCGGCAATTTCTTTAAGATGCTCCTCAAGATCACCATGTTCATCTTCTGGAGTTCCTAATACTAAATCACAATCATTAACAAGTGTTTCTTTACTGATAGGTCCGTGTTGCCCAACAAACATATAACTATCTAAAAAACCATTCCAACTTGGTCCAGTGTTAAACACTGCTACAACTTCTTTTGTGTCTTTAAATCTAAAGTATGCTACTTTTATCATATTATTTCCTTTTATATTAAATCTCTATCTGGCTTATTTTGTAACTCTACATCTTTACCTATCAACTCTTCCATATGTTGGATTACTTTTGCTTTTAATTGTTCATTAGTCATTCTTCCTTTTTTCATAGAATAATGATGTGAAGTTCCATTTACACCATATTCTAATCCAACACCTGTTTTCCACACATAAAAACACTTATAGTTTTGTGATGCTTTTCTTAAATCAAGCATTATTTCTCCTTTTTTAATTTTTGGTTACAGTTCCTCGCAGAAAGTAGTTTCCTCTATTAATGCTATTAATCTATGGGTTTAATTTTTCTCTTTCTATTTGCCATAACCAACCGCTAACATAGTCTTCTAATTCTTTCAAAAATTGATGAATTTTTTCTCCTTCTGGACTTTCTGCTGTCCAAGCTACCGCATAAGTATTTGGTTTTCCTGGGATAATATCCCATTTTTTATAACCAATCATTTTTAAATTAGTAATACAAAAAACATCATAAGCAAAATTACTGATGTTTTTTGTGGTTTCTTCTAATTCTTTCTCTACATCAATAGGGTCTGTTATGTATGCTGAAAATTTAAACTTCATTTTATCTCCTTTAACATTTCTGGGTTTTCATAAACATTTCCTGCTACTTGTTTGTCATACAAATTATCAAACTCTATACAATGACACCCATTTAGAAAAGCTTCATAAGGTGTTTTGTACCTCATACAATCTTCATCTATGCTTTTTGTATTACAAGGTATAGCATAATAACTTGCTTCACGGTCAATATAGCAAACAACAAACAAATCATCCATTTCTTTTACTATATCTCCCTCATAGATTTCAGTTCCATTTTTATCTTTAAGTCCAGTATACTGTGACAGAATGTGACCATTATCATTAAAATAATCTAATCCACCGCCATTCTCTATATTATTTTCAAAGACTAATTTCCCTTTACCGATGTCCATTAAATATAAAGAACGCTCATATTCATCTTCCATATCCATAAATCTTTTATAGTTTTTAAACCAAACTCTAAACTTGATTTCTCTCATTTCATGTCCTTTTCTTTTTTTAAATTGAGAAATTTGCCATACCGTCGGCAATATCTAATTCAGATATTTTAATTTTAACCGTTTCTATGTCCCCACCTCCTGAGAACTCAACAAATTCTTCTGCTTCTATCACCTTCTCATAATATTCGTTTTGTTTTCCATAGAAAGCAACGCACTCTTTAAATCTGTTAAAGGCTTTTTCTTTATTTCCAAGAACAACTATCCCGTTCGAGTATAGTGCTCCACTTGCCTCATTAAAGACAAGTTCTTGGATTACATATACTTTTTCATTTTTATCTGTCATTTTTTTCTCCTTTTTTATAATCACATAAATTGCGTACAAAATATACTGATTCTTCAACAATCTTATCAATATCTAAACATGACTCTTCATCATCTATTTTCTCATCCATTATAGATTCTACAATACCCATTACTCTTTCTCTAAAATCTCTTTCTCTTACATATTTACATAGTTTAAGTAGTTCTTCTTTATTTTCTTCCAAAATAGACAATACTTTCATTACTTCTATAAACTCTTGATCATCTTTATCTAGATATGTTTCAACAAACTCGTCCCATAAACCAAGTTCTTTCATATTCCACACAATCATAGGGATACGAAGTAACACAGTATAATCATCTGCTATAAACTCCATATCACCCATAAAATCGAAGTCATTTTCAGATAACCACTTAAAAAAGTCTTTTGTGTAATATGTGGTACTTCTTTCCATTGTCACAATTCCATTTTCTACTTCAAATTCAACATAGAAGTCTGAACTTGGCTCATAGTCTACATAATGGACTTTCAATCCTTTTTCAATATCTTTCGCCCATTTCATAACTAACTCATATGGACCACTCCATCTACCAGCCCCAGATACACTCACGTACCCATCGGCTTCATAAATATTCACACAATCCATGGAATAATCCATACCTTCTATAGAATTATCATACCAATATTCCCCTTCTAATCCTTTTTCAAATCTTTTTGCAAATCTTTCTACTTTCTCTTTGTTTCCTGTTGCCTCAAAATATGTATTACTCCAGTTTGCCATATTGTCTCCTTTTTATTTATTTAATTATTTTTGTGTTAGCACATTCTTTTAAAACATGCAGCAAATTAATTTGACCTTTACCTGTAATAAGTGTAGTAAACTTATTAACAATTCCTTTGGGTGTTACTACTGGTGTTTCTTTAACTTCAAAATAACCATTGTCAATATACCTTTGGTATGGTTCATTATTTTTCATTAAATAACCAGCGTTTCTTAAACAAGCAAATGCTTTGTTTCGCCCTATTACAATTCCTTCTGATGATGCAACTGCTTTAACCCATTCTTGGATTTTTACAGCATTTACACCTTGTGCTACTGCTTCTGCAAATTCAACTTTTGGTTTGTCTTGTTGGATTTTATTTTGTAGCTCTTTTACTTTTTTGTCTGCTAAAAGTAAAGCATCCCTCATAATCTCTTCAAATGTTTTAGGCTTAGAGAGTTCTTCAAGCTTATTAACTAATTTAATAATGTTTTTATTATCCAGTCTCGCTCCAACCATTAATGCTTGTTTCTTAGTATAAAAGAATGTTTTTATTTCTTGAGTAGCTCCATTATTTCCTCTTGGGATTGTAGTTACGATTTTTTCGTAGCTACCAAAACCCTCTAAATTATGGAGTTCCTGAACTATTTTAACAGCATCATTATGTCTTTTTCCTAATATCTTACAAATCTCATACAGAGTAATAATTCTTTCTTCACTAATTAAATCTTCATGTAATTTTGTAACTTCGTTCATTCAATTTCCTTTTGTCTTTCTAATAGTGACAACATTTTGAATTAATAGTAGCTCTTGGCTACTCTTTAAGATTTCTTTAAGTTTCACAATATTTTCAACTTTTCTTACAACACTATCAATGACCTCGATAGTATCTATATCATCTATATCTAATATTTATTAATAATTCCTTTAGGTGTCGAAAACATCGACACCTCCTTAAAAAGTAGCCGTTAGCGACTTTTCCGTAATTAAGGATTTGTCTTCAATATCTGTATGTTTTTTATTAATTTTCACCGATGACCTAAATAGTACTTAGTTCATCAATATTCACTATTCTTCATTTACTTCTACACCTGTAACAAGTATTTTGTTTTCTCCATATGGGATTTTCAAATAGTAGATATCTACATACCCATAACCATCTTCGTCTACCGCTCCAATGAAAGCATAGTCCGCGACTAAACCGCTTTCATCCACTTCATTGAGTTCTCTTATTCCATATTTTTTAAGAACTTTTTCAAGTGCCTCTTTTGACTCAAACCTACTCCACAACAACTCTTTTTCCAAATTTTCCTTTATATTTACAAATACATCTTCTTTAATCACATCAACAATATTCTCTCTTAAAGTATCTTCTAATTTATCTATATTCATGAAGTCATTTTTTTTCTTCCAATATTTTTTAATAACTTCAATCCCGATTCTCTCATATTCTTCAATATCTTTTTGTAAAACTTGAATATTTCCATACATCTGACAGGTGCTATTAATATGTTTTCGGTTGTTATTGTTTTCAACAGCAAACAATCTCATTTCTAAAGTAATATCCAATTCTACAATTTTCACATTAACACAATACAACACTTCTGTGTTGTTTATTCTGTTATTTCTATTTCTGCTCTCTTCTACATTTAATTTTACTTTCATTTTAAAACTCCTTATTTGCTATCATTTTTCTTACACAAGTTATAAATAAAATCTAAATCTTCAATGTAATACTCAAAGTCAGTTGTAGATATTTCTATATATCCAATATCTTTTTTATCTCCCTTGTTATCGATATTCCCATAAACAACATCTAATACATTTGTATGCTGTTTTATAAACTCTTCAATAATTTGTTCTTTATACTCTTTTGTAGCTTTTTCAAAAGCAACTTCTATATCTTCTGCCTCAATAAATATGTTATTACTCATATGTATCCTTTTAATTATAATTTAACTTTTTCTTTTAATAGCTTGAAATCATCAAAATCACAAGAAACAAAAGCCATAGTGTCTGGCTTCATTTCTTTTCCATACTCGAAAAGCTGTGCAAATGCACCATCACATTTAACAAACACAGCTTTCATACCACCGATTACTACTACATCACCTTTTTTTAATTCATGCAGCTTCATTTATTCTCCTTTATATTTAAGTGTTTCTGTGGTGTCTTGTATAGGAGCCATCTGTTTTAGTTTTAATACTTCAAAATATAATTCTTCAGATGGCCCTTTTGCAAGTAATTCTCTTTGTAGTCTTGCTTTTTCCTTAAGGTATTCTTGTAGTGGTAGTTTCTTTACTTTCCCTGCACAAGCTCTACCTCAAATTTTTTTCTCCCAAGTTTCAACTTGTCTTTAACAACTTGTTGAAGTGTTTTTGTAACAAGTTCAGTCGGGTCAACTTCAATAGTTTTAATTTCATCTCCACCAACTACAATACTTACTAAATTGTTTTTCACTTCAAAATCTGTAACAACAGCATCTTTAAGTTTTTCTTCTACCAACTCATTTATACTTTTAGTAAACAATTCTTCTTTTGGGAAAGAGTAAGTTTTACCTTTTCCCTTTGTTGTAACTTTTGCTATTAATTTCATCTGTTCTCCTTTATATCTTTATTCACGCTTTTCACATACTCAATATACTCATCAAGTGTTCTAAATAATTGAGTTTCTGCTTTTTTACCACAAACAGACACATACTTCATACCTGACTTATATCCTTGGATATCTTCTCCATAAATCTCATAACAAATGCTTGTGTTATTTTTATGACATTCTATTTTTATACCTGTTATTTCAACAGGAAGTAATTTATTATCACGGCAATAAAACAATTTGTAACCTAATCTATATCTTGTTTTTATTGTAGTCCCTGAATATTCTTTTTTATTCTCTTTTTTTATTTCTTCTATTTCAATACTATCAATCATAAAATCAAGATTATATGAGTTTACAACTTCAACATCTTCAATTTCATCAATAACATATTTACTTACCCCACACCCTTCAACAAACGCCATCGCTATCTGTTCTGCTTCTTCTTTTGTTTCAGCATATTTTATATAATCCATCTCAACCACTCTAGTTTCTGTGGCTGGTATTGTTATTTTATACATATTTTCTCCTTTTATTTATATTTTTTACTTAATGCTGCTAGCTCTTCTTTTAATTTTAAGTACTTCTCACAGCAATCATTATCACTGTTTGAATTCAAGTCCTTATCTATCAAAGCTCTAATATACAAAGAGAAGTTTTCATGCTTCTCTTTAATTTTTTTATAGACTTCTTCGTTAAGTCTAATTGCGTAGTTCTCTCTCATATTCGCCCTTTTTATATTCTTTTGCAACTAAATGTAGCTCGTTGTTTTCTACTTTTGGAGAAACAACTTCTATAAAAATTTTCCCATCTCCAGCTAAATCATCTAAAAGTTCCTCTAAATCATCTTCTTTAACTTTTAACAGCTCAACTTTTCCCGTTCCATCTGCCGCTAACACATAAACAATTTCTTCCATATTATTCCCTTAATAATTTATTTTCATAATATTTAGAGCTTTTTCGATAACTCTTCTATCCTCAGTTGAGTAATCATTTAAGTTTACAGTTGTGTTAATGTTAATAATACCACCAACCTTTAAAATCCTTTCACAAGCCCAATCAAACTCATTTTTTTCGTCCCAAAGAGCTGTTTCAATATCCTCTATTGTTTCTGGAGAAAGGTATTTCTCTGTAAATGTTTTCTCTGGATAACAAATTCCACTAAAATCACAATACTCTTCTTTGTTCTCTGTTTTTATTAAATGGACAGCTGTTTCTATTTCACTGCTTCTATAATACAATCCAGAGAACAGAACTAATGTATATCCTTTTTCGTAATCAATTGACAATTGAGATGTTGGTTGGCAAACATCATACTTGTTATAGAAGTATGGGTAATACTTTGTTTCAACACTTTCCACTTCTCCAAGCTCTTTTTCTAATTCTTTAATTACATTGTGAATATTCTCAAAATCTTCTTTAATTATGTTTAATTTTCTATTCATTTTTTCTCCTTAATTTTTGTTTAATTGTATAGTTAAATTTTTTATAACACTCTCGTGGGGTGCTCACTTAATTTCTTTCCAAACATCTCCAAGAAATTTTGCGGCCATATTTTCGTTTTTTAACTCCTGGTATTCATAATCTCTGAACACTGGTGCTTCAATAAAACTATCTAAATAGTTTATGTATACATCAACTTCTGCATTTTTAATCCAATCCACAATCTCCTTTCTTATGTTCCACCCATTTTCTTTTATGGTATCCAGTAATAGGGTTCTCATTTTTTCGAACCCAGCAACTAAAATACTATACATAATGTCATTAAAATGTGGCATTCTCTCATCGCAAGCATCGCATTCTTTAATTGTTTCACAGATGTCTATTTCAAAATCTTCAATATACAAATACAATTGTTTATAATCAAAAAAACCTCCACCTAATAAACACTCTAATAAACCTTGTGCATAATTACAATTCACTTTACTCATTATTTCTCCTTTTAAATAATATTTCCATCTTTATCAAACTCGTATTCATTATCAATTAAGATTTGCATAATTGCTCCATCTGATGACTGGTAATCATATTCTTTCTCTAATTTGTCATAGAACCAATTAGATAAATCTTGGAATATCTCCAATATTCTTTCCGCATCTTGTTCTAAAAAATCATAGTTATCATCATCACTATCTTTTGCTTCGTATTCATATACTCCTAAGGTATTTGCGTGGCAATACCTTGTGTGATACATTCTCCTCACACTAACATAATTAACTCTTATGTCACATATTAAATTGTTCATTCTTTCTGCAATATTCAATACTTCTTTATCTTTTGAAAAAATTGCTTTAATACATTCTACAGGGTCATTTATATTACATAGAGCCCAATCTCCTTCAAATGAAGCACCATCTCCTTGTCCCCAGAATCCAGACCAACAAACATCTTCCTCTGAAGTATCAATACCAAGGCATTTTGCTGCCACTATCAAATCAGCGTATACATGGTCATAGTAGTAATCATTGTTGTATTCTCTATATTTTTCAATAGCAGCTTGAGCAACTGGATGCTTAATATCATCCATACTATCAAACTGATATGCTTCACATTTTATTGCTTTTTTTTTCATTTGTTCTCCTTTTTAGTAGCTTCAACAAAGATGCCAGTAGTCTCGTCTGGTTCTTCTATTTCTGCTCCAACTTTTGGGTTGTACTTTTCAGGGTCTCTAATTACTTTTCTTGAGAGAGGGTATACAACCTCTTCATAAATATCCTCAATCTCTTCTTCACTTAATTTTTCTGGTTCTACTCCTGCATATCTAATTAAGCAAGCAGGTGTTTCACCACTAACTCTTTTTAATTTTTCCACTTGCTCTTCTGCCAATTCGTACACCGGGATTTCAAAATTAACATACATAGGAATTGTTATTTTTACAGTTTCTTTCTCTTTAATTTCTTCCACATATTCTCCTATTCCATAAATATCTTCTACAACAGAATGAATCCCATTTGTACTAACAATTACATCAGTAGCCTTACCATCTTCCCATTCCACTGCCAAAATCCTGTCATCATCTGAAGCATATGGGTTTTCTTCTTCGTCTACAATTATGTGTTTTAAAATAATTTTTGCTTCTTCTGCAGTATCTGCTTTAATAATTGCATAATTTCTAACTTCGCATTCTTCTAATGTTGTAAATCCTACTTTAAATTTTTTACTCATATTTTTTCCTTTTAGTTTATTCTATTAAAATCAATCAACTCTTCACAACTGTTAAATTCTAGTGTATAGCTAAAATCAAATTTACTTAAAAGAACTAATAACTCGTCTACACATTTATCATCTTTTAAATTTAATTCGGCATACACTTCAGTCTTGTAATTCTCATCCATAATCTCAATAGAATCAGCTTCTATTGAGATATTAAAATCATATTCTTTTTCTAATTCTTTTAACCTTTTTTTTAGGTCAGCCCTGATTACCATCATTACTCCTTTTAGTTACTTATCACTTCTGTTATTTTTGATAACACTATATAATTTTTCCATATCTCCATCATCTATTTTCTCTAAATTAATAATTGTGTCTAATGTGTAAAAATTATCTAGCACATCGTGAACCATAAGAACATCTTCGTCCAGATTATTTTCATAAACATAATCTTCAAGTTTGTCTTTTACCCTTTCTACAACTTTATTCCTAACCGCATCTTTATAACATCCAAAGCAATACAAGTCATAATCATCTATAAATAATTGGTCTTTCAAATCTTCTTCATTAACATCATATTTAGACATCATTTCATCTATCTCAACCAACAATTTCTCATCTATTCCAGCAATGCCCAATATATCGTGCTTTGTGTTCACGATTGGGCATTCTTTTTTAATTCTCCACTTCATTTGTTTTTACTCCTTTAAAATCTTTCTTTTTAAATTCAAAATATTTTCTTAACTTTTTCTCTGCCCCATATACTTTTTTAGTATTTCCATCGCTATACACTTCTCTAAGATGATCTAATTCCTCCCAACTCATTTTAGATAATGTTTTCTTAACAACTTTTCCAAGTTTTTTTATATTGTTTGTAGCCTCAATTGCTTTATTGATATCAAGCCCAAACATTGTTGAGAAGTCAACCACTTCATAACATGTCTTAAATCCTTCGTACTCTTTATAATAAGAATATTCATCTACTATTGATAGTAATAGATTTAAGAATAAATACTTATCAGAATAAACAATATCATTTATTCTCTTTGGTGCAACAAAATTACCTTCGTATACTTTTTTGCCTCTTGTTACTTCAAAATTAGCATGCCATTTATCCACTTGATTTAAGGCATTTTTATCTTGTTCAACTTCAACCCAACTGCTGATAATTTCTACTTTTATTTTTTTCATTTGTATCCTTTTTAAGAGTTAACTATTTTTAATGAGATTTCTGGTTCTATTGAACCCATTCTCTCAAGTGTTTCTACAGCCTTAAGTATCTCATCTTGTGTCTTACCAGGCTTTCCTAATACCTCGTATGTTTTGGTTAAAACATACACAACCTTGTCTTCTTTTGGTTTTATTGTAGGCTTCACTTCTTCAGGTTCTGGTTTTAGCTGCTCTACTTTCATTTCCTGAATTACTTCATTTTTAATTTTCTCTTTCTCAAGCTGTCTTTGTATTTCTTCTTGTTGTTTTTTCAACTCTTCCATTTCTTTTTCCGCAACAAGTTCTTTTATTTTTGTATCAATAAGCTCTTTTGTTGCTTTGGCTAGCTTACCTGAAGCAGTTACTGCAGACAACTTAACAAACTCATTTGTGTCTATTTTCTCTAGTAGGTCATTGTGCCCCTCTAGATTTAAAACTGTAGAAACATAATTATCTATAATTTCTTTAATTTCTTCCTTTTTCTTGTCTTCGTATTTCTTAACTTGACTACCAAGAAATTCTCTTGTTGTTGTTATCCTCTCTTCAATTTCTTTTAATTTTTCTTTAAATACAACAACTGGCTTCATATACTCATCAATCGCTTTTTTAGCCACATCTTTGATTGACTTTTTAATTTTATTTAATTCAGCCATATCTTTTTTAGCGTCTTTTACAGCATCTTCACTAACAACTACTTTATACTTCTCTAAATTCTCATCTAAAAATTTATTTACATTTTCCATCACCGTAGCATCCAGTGTTCCTGGTGCTACAGTGATATTTTCTATTTTTATTAGATTACTCATAATTTTTCTCCTTTTATATTTTTACATCAATTAATTGTGGTCTATCTATGTTTTTAGACAAACATTTTCCAAGTTCAACCTCCAGGTGTTTTATTTTTGTTTCTTTAACCTGTAACTTATTTTCTAACTTCTCTATATAGTCTTTCATATAGTTTAAAGTATCCATTTTTACCTCTATCTTTGCATCATTCTTATTTTCATAATCCAATGCTCTTATATTTTGGATTATGAATTTCATTCTCTCGGTCATGCTATCTCCTTTGTTATTTATTGCTTTGCTTGTAATATTAATTTTGTTCTAACATCGCAGAAAGACAATGTTTTCTTTACGCACATTGCAGTCTTTCTGTCAACATTCTCTAAGAATAATTTATTGTTTAGATACAGGTTTTTCCCGTCATGTTTTATTACTATACTTTCCATCTCATTCTCCTTTTGATATAGTTTCTATTCTACCTACTACCATTTTATCTAACACAACCTGATGTAAATCCATCCCACTATCAAGCTTCTTAATATCATCTTCAATTAAGTCCATATTAAACTCTTGCTTGCATTTATTTGCAATCCTTAATTCAAAAACAGATATTCTATTCTCAATATCTAATTTTACAGTCTTAAAAATTGGGCTATATTTATTAAGGATATTAACACTTTCATTTTCACACTCTAATACTTCTTTTGCTCCGATTACTCTAAACTCATATCTCATTCTTTCTCCTTTTTTATTGTAAAAATTAATTTTAGTTTTAAACGATTAAAGGCTCGTTTCGGCCTATAAAATCAATGAAACTCTACACAATACAACACCTGTCCCGCAAGAGTTGTAATCTGAAATTGGACTTTTTCGCCCCCATTGTTAGGAACAGGTGCGTCTTCTTGAGTCGCTACAAATGTAGCAAATTCTAAACCACCATCATTCCCAACTGCTGGGATATACCCATCCCAACTAACTACTTCTTTCAGGTCATTTATTAGCCCGCTTTTAAGAGCTATTTTTTTGACATTTTTATCGTCAATTACTTTCAATATGTCTGTTAACTCCATGTGTCTCCTTTTTTTAAAAAACCAAATGTATTAAAAACAGCCGAGCTGTGAACAGTTTTACGACATGTTCAGGTCGCAATAGTTTATTTTTACAACGACTTATTGAGGTCGTTGGTTTTTTTTATTTTTAAATCGAGAGTTATACTCTCTCGATTTTTGTTACACTAGCAGGTACCCCGTATGGGAACGCTGCTACGAAGCTCTTAAGAGCTTCCACAGCTTCCCCATATGTAGGGTATGCCTGACTAGTGTAAGATCCCATCACGAATCTATACATGGGCACCTCCTTCTCATCCCTTGCCCAGCCCAAAGCAAGAGAATCTATTTTTATTCTATATTTATATGACACAAAAATCATGTTTTTTTCGGATTGTTTTAGGGTGTTTTTTTTCGCCCTAGAGACGAATTATGTAGTTAAATTAGAGGGAACTATTCGGAAATTCCGAATAGTTAAATAAGTAAGTCAAGAGGGTTTATTTAGACAGTTTTTTGTTGTATAGTTCCTTGATAGCAACTACTAATTGCTCTGTTTCTTTCTGTGTTCCATTTTTCCAAACATCTTTGTTTGCATTTCTTTCGTTAAATAGGTGATTCCACACCTTTGGATTGATACCCCAACCTGTAACAACAAATTCTTTATATTTGAAGTAGTATAGAGCTCTTGTATATATCTCAGCTTTATATCCCAATTCCTCAAATAACAATTGAACTTGTTCTTGAGAAATGCTTTTCATGAAATCAATCCTTTCTCCATCTGTTTCCATTGTTGTTATTAAACAAATACGTGGTCCTATTTTTAACTGTTCATTAGTTGCTTCCTTGTTATGTTTATACTCTTTACAATATTCTCTTGTTCTTTCAATAAAGTCGTCTGGGAACCAATAGTCAAACTTAGGAGCATATCTATCTGATTGTGCTTCTTTGCTTAAAAATGTATGAGTGTTAGGAACTTGTGCCCATACAAACATTGGTGCCTTACCTCTGATTGTAAAGAACTTACCTTCTTTAATTTGTTCTGGAGTATTGTATGGTATCTTATCGTATGGAATACCAGCATTAATACATGCTCTCATATTTGTATATAGCTTTTCATCTAAAACAAATCCCATTGGTCCACCAAAGTTATTATGAAAATCCTCGAAAGACATTTCTTTAATTGGGTTATTAAATACTGCCTCTATTCTATCTTTTTTTAGAGTATCATAAATAAGCACTTTATTTGCAGATGTAACTTTAGCCCCTAATATTACAGGTAAAAACTCAAATGGTCTACTTGGTGTTCCAAGTGCAGCCTCTTTCATTAGTGCTCTATATCTTGCTTCTGGTCTTTTAGCTTCATATTTTCCACGACTTATTGCCGCTAAATCCGTTACCCATTTTACTCTATTCGCTTCACAAGTGTTTGCTTCAAACATATCCACTGAACTAACTTCCGTAGTAACATATCCATTGTTCCATATTTTTTTTATCATTTAAACTCCTTTAGAATTTATTGTTTGTTTTACAATATTTTATTGCTTTTATAATATTAACTATTTCGTAATAGTATAATTTACTAGCAACTTTTTTGTCTCCAAAAGTGCCACCGTTATATCTCATAATCATTAATTTCCACTTATTCCATTTCTTACCACGAGCGATAGCATAATTCTCCCAATATTTTAATTCTGCTAATGCTTGAGTAAAACTAAAATCAAAATCATCTCTTAGCCTTTTGGCAAGATATAATTTAATTTCCCATTGCTCTATTTTGCTTTTTGGTTTAATATCCATATATCTGTCGTAAACACTATCAACTAAGTTATGAAACACACCATAGCTACCTAAATCCGTTCCTCTTCCATCATTATCATTTGATAAAGCTCTACCAAAAGAACTCTCCTTAAAAGCAATTGCAGTCATAGTGTATTGTAAATTAAACTCCTTTGCTTTTTTCCATACTTTATTTGCAACTTTTTTTTGTTTTATTGATAAATAATTGAATTGATTTTTGTAGTAATCAACCGTATGGATTTTATAACTTTTACCAGAAATTTTAACATAGGCATATTTTTGAAAAGAAAACAGAAAAAGAGGGATTATAAGTAATAAAAATCTAATCATTAAATTCCTTTATTTGTATTTATGAATTAAACTACCATCATCAGAAAGCAATTCAAATATTAGTAAATTCTCAATATTTTTCTTTTTACTTTCATTAGTGATTGTTTTATAGAGAACTTCCTTTTCATTCAAAAACCCAATCCCCACAATTTGAGAGAAAGATGGTTCTTTATTTGTTTCTTGCATCTTCAAAATCATTTTATATCCTTTTCAACTAAATCATTTTTAATGTCTATTCTTTCCTTTTCTCCTATAAGAACAAATAAACATTTAACAGCTGCTTCAAAATTAATTGCTGTCCCTTGTTTTTTTCCTTCAAAAAAAACACCCCAATATTCCATTTTTGCTTTTTCTTTTGAATACCCTTGTTTGATTTCTGTTACTTCAGAAACTAATTTATATCTATCATCTTTACTGTAGACAAAACACTTATTCATCTTTATTCTCCTTTGTTTTTATTAAATTGTATTGCATTTTGTTTCTATCGTACTTGTACTCAACATCCAAACCATATCTTTTTTTTATAGTATACATGACTTTTGAGAAGTCATCATATCCTAATTCTCTTATTTCTTTAGAAGTTATGTAACCTCTTGTTTTAAGAGTATTTTCAAAATATTCTTTTAAACTTTTCATAGAGCGTCTATTGTCTTTATTTACAACTCCATATTTTTCTTTTTCTGCTTTTATTCTTTTAACAGTTTTAATATATGGATAATGTTTATTTCTCTTTTTAAATATTTTATATAACCTTTCAGGATCGGTATTCAAATCTTGAGCAATTTCTATAACAGCATATGTCCCTGGTGGATAATCTTTTACTACCTTATTTATCTCTTTTCTTAAGGTAATTCCATGTTCTTTTAACATTCTGCTTATTTTTTTGTATTTAACGCCCATATATTCACACATCCCTACTTTACCAAGCTGGAGAAAAGGATAAGGATACTCTTCTATCATAGACTCAAAATCCTCCTCTATCTCCTTATTTATTTTATCTGTAATATAAGTAAGTCTTATACCACATAATTTCATAGAATATCTGTTTAATGTTTCCCTTTGTATTTTTAATCCTGTTTTTTTTATTATTTCAGTATATGTATAAAAATATGGTGGGAAATCTGCAAGAAGTTGGGTTACATCTTTCTTATATGTAAAACCTAAATCAGACAATAACTTTCTCATATAGTTTTCAGATATTCCTATTTTTTTTGCTATTTCTTTAGAGGAATACCTTATCCTAAGATAAGGCTCCTCTTCGTACATTTTAGATATTATTTTCTTATAATATTCTATTGTTTCCTCTTTCATTTTTTTTCCTTTAAAAAGGGATATCCTCATCATCAATATCTATTGTTGGAATATTTTGTTGAGGTTGTTGTTCTTGTTGTTGGTAAGGGTTATTTTGTTGTGCTTGTTGCTGATAATTGTTATTTTGTTGAGGCTGATTGTTATTATTTTGCCCATCTTTTTTACAATTAATAAACTCCATTTCAGTAACTACACAATAGTGACTATATCTATTTGTCCCATCTTGAGCCTGCCATTTATCAGTTTGATATTCTCCATACATACACACCATGTCGCCCTTATGTAAATACTGATTTGCAGTCTCAGCAATCTTACCAAATAATTTTATATCTAAAAAAGTTGTTTTTTCTATAAGATTACCTGCTTTATCTTTTCTTTTTTTTGTTGTTGCTACAGAAGACTCACCAACTGCTGTTCCATTTGGGGTATACTTAAGTTCAATTTCTTTTGTTAATCTTCCTATTATTTGCATTTTAAAAGCCATTTTTTTTCCTTTTGTTTTTTATAATTATACTACCTGTAACTTAAAAAGTGGTTAAACATAGAAACTTTCCACATTTAAAAGGGAAAATCACTAAAATCTTCATCTTCTTCTAATCCACTTTCTAAAGTTGGCATATCTATCTCATCCACATCCTGACTCAACTCTTCCGGTGTAGTAGTAGGTTCTTGTTGAAAATCATATTCTTTTATGATGTTAACTTTTAAAGAATTAGCTGTATAACTCTCAACATGTTCTCTGAGTATTTCATCAACATATTCTTCACCGAATCTATTCTTACCAACAACAAAAACTCTTTTACTTTTGTCTATTTCGTCTGGAATACCATTCTCCCCTTTTTTGGCAACCATTTTATATATAAAATAAATAACATCAGCATCATATTGTTGGTCATTTCCTCCTTTAAGAGCTGGTCTACCAAACTTAATACTTTCTTCTGACATTTGATTAATCATCATAATTGTAATATCATTCTCTCTACAAAGTCTTTGTAGCTCAAGTGATATTTTTGATGCTTGCTCAAACTGTTGTAAATTTCCTGGAACTTCTATTTTCATTTTTGAATCAACAACAAAAAATTTAATACCTTCTGCTGAATATAGTTCTATTTCTCTAACCAAATCATCAAGTCTATATGATTCAAAATCAATGATGTAATTATCTTTTTGTTTGTCTGTTTTTAGTAGCCATTTTAATTTACGAGCAATCTTATATTCACCCATTTCGAAATCAAAATGAACAACTCTCATATTATTAGAGAAAACAGAAAGTATTTTAAGCATCATTGTTGTTTTCCCAGCCCCAGAACTTGCTGCTATCTGTACTAAAGCCCCTAATGGAATTCCTCCCATTTTATCAATAGCTGGTATACCTGTTTGATAGTAAATTGGGTCTTTTAGTGATTTTGATAACAGCTCTCTTGCTGTTATACCTGGTCTCTTTTTTTTACTTGAAATAATTAATTCATTTGCTTTTATTTTTATTTCCATTATTTCATTGTCTAACTTTAACTCTTCATCCCTTGTTTCTGCTTTCATTCTTTTTGATTTTAATTTATTTATTTTTTCAATTAACAGATTAATTTCTTTTGTCACATTACACTCCTTGTAGTTTTATCAACATTTTTTGTTTATAAAAATTATCTAAGTAATACTCAAATATACTAAATATCATAGGTGAATATGTTAACACATTTGTATACATATGGTCTATAACAGCATCTTTTTTTTGTTTATCACTAATATTCACTTGGAAAAATAATTCAACATCATTCATTGTTGGTGCCTCTCCAGTATCAGAAATAATTTTTTTTACAGCTTTAACTATCCATTTATTTAAACCTTTAAACTCATTCTCATTAATATCAGATATTGATTTTTTAAATTCTTTATAATCTTGCTCACAAGGCATATCACCACAACAAACCATAGACGATACCAAAGAGTATTCTAAATCATCCAAATTAATCATTTTAATTCCTTTCTTATGTATCTTTACAGCATTTTAATTCTGATAACAGAAATTCATTGAATTCTACAGCTTTTTCAACAGAATATAACCTCATTTCTGCTTTTTGATATTCACTATATTCTTCATCACTATCAGGTTCAATTGGTAATAGTTCATCTCCGATTAAAGTATTCAATTTGGTTCTTAATATTTTTGCTAACCTAATCTTCTCTTTTAAAGCTCCTTTGTATGTCATATTCATAAAATGGCATGCAGGAATGTCGTATAAATACTCACTACTTTTTCTTTCTCTTGGTAGACAAGATAGTCTATCTAATACATCACTCATTGTTTTCTCCTTTATTTGTTTTAATTCGTTTTATAGAGACTTTTTATAGTCTATAGTATATCTAGACCTAAATACAATTTTTGTTAAACAGAGAGCTCCTAACACAGTATTATCTTGTTGTTTGAACTAGTATCACCACTTTCTTTCTTCTTATTCTCAAAATACTCTTGTCTAATAGCTGAATAGTTATTTTGTATAGTTGTTGGTTTAAATAATTTTCCTTTCCAAAAACTGTGTTTGTACATATACCCTAACACTTCTTTTACTTCTTCTAATGAATACATGGATATAAGACCTGATAGTATTGATATGTATTGTGTTTCGTATCTTACTATACCAGGGTCTTCTTTTTTTAGAAACTTTATTGTTTTGATTATAAAGTCTTTTGTTTTATCTTTTTCTTCGTTAGATGGAGTTGTAGAAGGTTTGTTTTCTTTTTTTTGTTCTTTTTTTTCTTTTTTATTACTTTTTAGTGTTTTGTTTTTAGTATTACTTATCTGGTTACTGGTCTGGAAAATACCATCTTGGTAGTTACCATTTTGGGTAGTTCCAGAAACCAACACTTCTGATTTTTTGAAATTAGATGGGTCAATATATTTCTCTAAGTCTTCTTCTGTTGGATTTATTATCCATTCCCAGCCATTAAAATTATTTCCATCTTTTAATGGTATTCTTAGTAACAATTTTTCATTAACTAATTCTTTAACCGCGCTTCTTATGGCTTTCTCTCCTTCTTTTAATTGATGAGATAGTCCATTGTATGAAAAATTCCAGTCATTAGGTTTACTACACAAAAAAGCATATAAACCCTTAGCCTTTAAACTTAAATTTACATTGTTTAAGACAGAATTGTCTATTACCGAAAATTTACCTTGTAGTCTGTTAATCATAACATTTCCTTTATACTTGTTTTCGTGGTATCTATATTATTGTAGTTATAGAAGTGTTAAAAAAAGTAGATTGTCACATTTACAAATTTAAACACTTTATAAGACAATAAAATACCTTTAACAAAGCCACCAAGAAAGGTGGCACAGTGTTTAAATTTGAAGGCTGTGACGGGCCTTGTTAAAGATATTTTTTTAAAAAAGTTCTATGTAGAAAGACATTTTACTAAAATAAGAATAAGAAGTCAACTCTTTTAATTAAAAAAAAGAATAATTATACTATACAATTAAAAAATCTAATGTATTAAAAATATGGATAGAAGGCTAGAACATAATGTTCTAGCTGAATATATATAACTTATTTTCTATAAAGTTTTTGTAATTAGGGATTTTAGGTAAAACAAGTTTAATTTGTTATAATTTGATAATCGTTGAAGATGAATATAAGCTTTCGTCCTATACGAAAAATACTTATTTCGTCCTATACGAAAATACAAAAAAAAGGATATAACATGGCAAATGTTACAACAGAAGAATTACAAAAACAACTAGAAGCTTTAGCTGAAGGTATGGGAACAAATGTTCGTGAATATGTACAATCACAAGGTTTTGCTGATGAACAAGAAGTTCTAAGTAGGTTTAATGAAGTAAATAAAAAAATTGATGCAATTACTGAAATGGATGACAATGGTGTTGAGTCTTTAGCAGAAAAAATTAAATCTTTAAAAGATTTACTTGCAAATGAAGATGGTGTTGTTCAAGGTTTAGTTGACAAAATTAATGCTAACGCAAAAGGAATTGAAGATATTAAAGCTGGTACAGACACTAATTTTAAGAAACTTCAAGATGCTTTAAATGCTAATGGTGTTAAAATTGATGATGCTTTAGAAAAAATTGACAACTTAAAAGTTTCTGTTTCTGATTTAGATAAAAAAATTGATGAAAAAATTGCTGAAACTAAAACAAGCGTTGAAAATTTACAAAGTGAAATCGATACTTTAACTGGTGATGCTACAGTTGAGGGGTCAATTGCAAAACAAATTGCTGATGAGTCAAACAGAACAAATGTTTCTATTGAGCAAGCAAAACAAACAGCTATTGATGAAGCAAAAAAATATGCTGATGATAAAATTGAAAGTTTAGATTTAGCTTCAAATGAAGAAATTTCTAAATTAAAAGATAGAACTGCTTCTGTTGAATCAGTTTTAAATGATTCTACAGATGATAATGGTAACCTTGTTAAAGGTTTAAAAACTAAAGTTGAAGAAACTTCTACAGGTTTATCAAAAGAAATCTCTGATAGAGTTGCGGCTGTTGAAAAGGCTTTAAATGATGCAAAAGCTTACACTGATGCTAACACATTAAAAGCTGATGATGTAGATGTTAAAGTAGTAATAGATAAGTTTGCTAATGCATTATTAGGGAAAACTACAACAGATAATGGGGAAGCGCTTTAAGCGTAATCTCCTTTTTTTCTTTTTTTTATGTTATAATTATGCTAAAAACAAGGAATTAGCATGATTGAACCTCCATACCTACTTAATACGATAAGTTCCTATAATTTAACGTTACCTTGTGATATATTAGAAACAAATTTATTTAAAATTAAACGTAATTTAACGGATAAAAATATAAGTGAAAATTTTAATGTAAACACAAATGGTATAAGTTCTAAATTTTACATTAATAGCGAATTTATAACAATTATTTCAGATACTAATATTTTTGTTGAGCATATAAAAAATAATACCAAAAACAGTAATATATTGAAAGTATTTGAAATAAGTGATTATATGAAAGAAAATGGGTTCTTAACAATTTTATATGAATTTAAAGAAACTGTTGGGAGTTACTATTTTAATAATACAAATATGATTAATTACGAAGAGATAAGTGAAAAATGTATTGCTAAAGGAGACGAAGTTTTTTTCTCAAATGTTTTAATATCTAATTACAATATGGATAGTAATTCTATTGTTAATTTTTCAAACATAAGTGATATGTTCTTTTTTAGAAATAGCTCTTATAATATATCCGTTGTCAATTTTAAATTAAATAATATTAAGTCTAATAATATTTATATTGGAACACTAAATGTAACTAGTGATGATATAAAAACAGAAAATACAATATTGCCTGTAAAATATTGTGAAAATAATTTTAAGCAACAAAAAGATATTGATAGACTCAATATTATAAATATGAGATTAAATTCACCAATAAATTACAAGGCTTTTAAAAATAAATTAAGTAACTATGTAAAAATAGATGGGACTTTTGATAGTATTTCTGTTAACAACTATTCTGTGTCTTCAAAAAAAATAATAAATAACAATACGTTGGTAAAGCTCATAAATTCTAAAATAAATACCAAATCAATAAATATAAAAAATTTCAATGATTTTAATATTTTTCTATCTGAATTATGCCCTATTGAATATTTAAAAAAAGACATGATTGTCAATGGGGAGGCTTTTTTTTGTTTAACAAATAGGGAATCATATTATTCATATGTAAATAATTCTGAATTATTAACTTTTGTTAAAAACAAAGGTGGGTTTGATGAATTTTCGTTGGTAGACAATGAAAACTATTATTTTTCAGAATATGATTACGAAAAAAAAGCAATTTTAATAAATGTAGCTTCAATATATGATATAAATTTGGACTTTTCAGCAAATAGTTTCGGACAAACTTTTTCTGATATAATGGATTTAATATATAATTTAACGTATTTAGATGCAGATAAAATAAACGCAATAATAGGTTTTGATGGAAAAGTTTCTAATATAAAAGTTGTGAGTAATACGTTTTTTATTGTTCCACCAGTTGTTATTGTTGACAGTTTTACACCTACCATATTTAGTTTTGTTAATCCTGTATATAATAGAATAAGTAGAACTATGCAAATATATGCTGAAAATATATTGACACACTCGTTTGTTAATAAGAATATAATTTTTGTTAACCCTGTGTATAACAAAGATTCAAGTTTGAATAGTATGAATATACAGCAACCTTATTTTTATATAGAAAAAATGTCTAATGTTGGTCATGCTTATATAGTGAAACCAATACACAACAAGATAGTTAAAAAAATACCGGCACTAAATCAAACATTAGTATTGCCATTTGATATTCCTACAATTACATCAGATTGTATAGAAACTAAAGTTTCCGAATTGTCTGAAAAAGACAAAAGAGAATATATTTTGTATGATGGCTTTTCTTATAAAAAAGAGGATTATTACAGAATGTGTATTATGAAAAAAATAAGTAACTCAATGAGTAAAATACCTTATAATATAAAAATAAATGAAGAAAATGTTTGTCCTAATGCTAATACAAAAAATAATAGTAACCAGGGGTCCAACAATAAATCAGTATGTCCAATTAATATATATTGTTGTGAGATGAGTGAAGAATGTTCGGATAACAAAGACAACGAAGACAAATGTATGGAAATACCTAAACTACCAGAAGAGTTAAAAGATATAAAGTGTTGTACTGATGAAGATACAGGTATATATTATAATCCTAATTTTTCTTGTAAAGATAACAAATTTATAAGTGATAAAGATATTTACATAGCGCCAGAATGCGAAACTGAAATGTCCGTTGATAGTTTTAAAAAATTAAACAACAAAAAGAAACAATTTTCTTATCAAGGCGACTCAATGTTGCTTTGTAGTGTGAATGATAGTGATGTTACTTTATATTCTAATACAGATATTAAATTTGCACAAGAAGAAGTTGATGGTAGAACGAAAATAAAATGGGGTAATAATTCCTTTTTTATAAATAAAACTTCTTTAAGTATATCGTTTAAGAAATTGTGCTTTAGTTTAGGTAATTTTTTATTATTAGAACTATTAGAAGCTTTATACAACACAACATTTGATGAAGATGGGAATAAAATAACAATAAATTACAATGACCTAACACAAGAAACTAAAAATATAATAGATGCTTTGTTAGATGAACTAGACAGGATAAAAAAAATAGAAGAAGCAATAAAGAAACTAAGAGAAGATAGAATAAAATATCCTAATTTATATCCTGATTTTGAACCTATACAACCATATACAGCATTTAATGGTGTAAATATGAGTGAGCCATCGTTTGGGGTAAGTGAAGTAATACATTACACTCCAGATGAAATACAAAACCCATCTTCTGGAGGTGGTGACGCTAGTGATATCAGCTGTATTTTAAGGGACTCATGTGAGCCGATTGATATAGATGCAGAAAATATATTTTCTTCAAATAACTCTTATGACGAAGAAAATTACAATGGTGATGAAAACGGGATTCCTGGTGTGTATATCGGGACTGTGGATATAGAAGCATTTGCAGACAGGATTTCTACTGATGAAGAAACAGGTGATGAAATAAGAACACCTGTTAATGTATTAATAAAAATAGATGTTGTAATGGGCGGAATGAAATCTTTAATAGATGATGACGGCAATGATATTTTGTCTGTATGTAAGACATCAGAATGTATTAGTAAAAATGTATCAAATTATAAAGATAAAATAATACCAGAAAAAATAAATAGTATAGGGTACGAAAAAGATGGTAGCAAATTCGTTATTCCTGTGTTAGATGAAATAAAGAAATATACTTTTAAGGATAAAAACAATAATGATATTGTTGTAAATAAAACTAGAAATGTTAAGATTGGAGATTTTGGTAAAGTTGTTGTTAAATCTTTTACGGGTGATGATAGAACACCTTATTCAACTATACCAGTAGCTTCTGATATGGTTTGTAGATCATCTTATAACACAAAAGATGGTAAATTAGAAGTAAGTATAGTTAAAGAATTATTTTTAGCTAAAGGACAAGGCAAAAGAATAACAATTTATTAAAAAAATAAATACATAAGAAAGGAAAGTGAATGTTTACTAATAATGACTTAGATTTAAGAAGTATGTTTAAGAAAAACCCAATTTTATCTAGCTTTAGTTCGTATATACCAACTAATATAAAAGATATTTTTAATTGGTCAGAATTTATAATTACTAATGTGCCTGTAGCAGCAGCTGGGGTAAAAAAAATTTCAGAAACACCAGTTACAAATTTTAAATATGATACAGGTGGCGATTTTAATGAAACTGATTCAAATATAATGAATTCATGGAGAAATATAATAGAAAAAGATTTGAGATTAAAAGAAACATTGCTAGATATATCAAACAACATAGAAACATATGGAAATTGTTTTATATCACTATATATTCCATTTGTAAGACTTGTAAAATGCAAGGTTTGTGGTAGAATTTCTGATATATCTAATGCTTCAAATCTTAAAGCTAGCATAAAAAAAGAAAGTAAAGAAGATACAATAGATAACGAGAAAGAAAAAAATGATTTTGATTTAACATCAAAATTAAAACAAAAGAAAACAAAAGAAAGTAGAGTTAAGTTCGTTTGCATGTGTGATAAATGTAAGTCGACTCAAGAACATATAGTTATAGATAAAACCACAAAAGAAACCAAAGATATGAATGTAGTTATATGGAATCCACACAATATGGAAATAGAGTATAACCCTGTTAGTAATACATATAATTATTATTATACACCGGATAGTAATATAAGTGCTGGTATTAAGAAGAATAATAAATTTTTTTTAAGCACAACACCTATGGAGATGATAGAAACAATACTGGATAACAAAAAATTTAAGTTTGCAAAAAATCAAATATATCATGCTAAAAAAAACAACATTGCTGGAATTAGTTCAGCTTGGGGTATTCCTAAGTTAGTAGCAGCAATCCCGTCTGTTTTAACATACTTAATATATAATAAAGCAAACGAAAAAATAGCTATGGATTATTTAGTTCCATTAAGGTTAATATATCCTGGAGATGCTTCGGGAGAAATGTTTAATTTTATGAGTGGTTCGTCGTTAGCTTCAAAACTTACAAACATTATAGACAAATGGAAATTAGACCCGTCTGGAGTGCAAGTAACACCTTTCCCTGTTGGAACAGAACAAATACTGGGGGATGGTAAAATGTTAAATCTTGATGGTGAACTACAACAAAAAGAAATCAATATAGCATCAGCACTAGGAGTTCCTATTGAATTTATTAAAGGTGGTTTAAGTTATACTTCACAAGGTCCATCTTTAAGACTATTAGAAAACCAATTATCTAAAATAAAATATGATTTAGATAATATTATAGATTTTATTATATCTAAAGTGTCGCATGTTATAGAAAAACCAAAAATCAATGTATCTCTTATGCCATTTAAAATTATTGATGATTTACAAGAAAAAGCTACTATTGTTCAACTTGCAGCACAAGGAGGTGGTGTTATTAGTAATGGTACTCTTATGGAGATATTTAATATGGATGCTCACTCTGAAAAACAAAGAGTAATGGAAGAGCAAAAATTACAGGTTAAACAACAACTTGAAATGCAAAATTACCAACAAGAACTTCAAACATCATTAGAGCAAAAAGCAAAACAAGAACAAATTATGAACCAAAGTTCTTTCGAAAAACTAAATCAACAAGCTCTAATGCAAGAAGCACAACAATATGTTCAGCAGCTTAGTCAAATGGATGAAGGTTCAAGAAAATCTCAACTTGATCAAATGGCTAAAACAAACTATATTATGTATGGTGTTGTTAGTTCACTACTTGAAATGCAAAAAAGAAAACAAATGTATGCAGCAGGAAAACAACAACAATAAAAAAACTACAAAACTAACCCTAAAACACAATCACTACAACATATCAAGTCAATCTTTTCTTTGCTTGATATATTATTATTGTTTACAAACAGAAAAAATGTGCACTTTTATGTAATAAAATAACAGAATTTGCATATTTTTTGCAAAACAGCAATTAAAATAATTAAAAAAAATAAAAAAATATGCAAAACAGTATTGGTTATTTTTAACAATTTTAATGTAAATTATTAAGTTGATGGTATATTGAATATTTTTTTGGTAAAATACAAATAAAAAGGTTTTAATTCTATGGAAGCTAAAAGATTTTTATTAGTAAAACAATCTTCCGATGATACAAATATAGGACTTCCTGCTGCTTCAACAATAGGTGGATTGGGAGTTGGTGCATATAACACACATAGGTATTTTAAAACATTGGGAGATTATAAAAACAAAGACAATTTGCCAGAAAACTTGAAATCTAATGCTAAATTTAATAGAGCCAATAAATGGTTAGCTATAGGTGGACTTGGTTTTGGGTTGTATAACGGTGTAAAAACATTGAATAATTTTTCTAATAAAACAAAAAATTTTGAAGGAATAGTATAATGAGCAATATAAACAACAATAATAATAACAATAATTTGGAATTATCTTCAACAGCGCCTTATAGTTTTGCTGCAAAAGTAGGTGGGCTTGGTTTGCTTGTTGGACTTGGGAGCAAATACTCCAAGTTATCAAAAGGCATAGGAGAAATAGTTTCAAACGGTGTAGTGCGTACACCTGAAGAATTTATATCCAATAAGATGAGTAATCTTAAATCTAAAATGAACTTATTAGAACACAATGGACAAATTAATTCTGAAGAATACAAAAATATTAAAAATGAGTTTGATAAATATAATTCTCATATGTATTATAGAGCTGCTAATGATTACGGAGATGGTGCTAAAGCAGCTGAAGAGTATGCTAAAAAAAATAATATAGAGATGAAACCGTTATCTAATGAAGAGATTAGTTCAATTGAAAAAGAATTGGAAGAAAGAAAAAGAAATATAGGTAATGAATATGCCCAAAAAGCAGAGTCAGTAATAAATAAAGGCACTATTGGAGCAGGAGCTTTAACAGTTGGAGGTGCCGCAGGAGAATATATAGTTAATAAGAAAAATAAGGAAAAGTTTAACAATTATGCTTTAACTAAAATGTCATCAATATTAACTGGTGACACAGAGGATGAAGAAGATAAATATGATGATGGTATTGTTACAGACTTATCTAAAAATAAAACAGGGTCTTTGGTTGGATTAGGTATGGGTTCTTTAATAGGTTCTTATGGTTTAAAACATGGAGCCAAAATGATGGAAACACAAGGTAAGGTAGCTGGTAACTATGTGAAAAATTTAGCCAATGAATCCAATAATATGAGTAGGGAAAATGAAGCCCTATTAGAAAGATATGGAAAACCTAGTAATATGCCAGAAGATGTTTTAAAAAAGTATGAAGAAAATAAAACTAAAATTAAGCTAAATTTAACTAAACAGGAAGTTGCTGCTGCTAGAACAGCATTAACTAACTCATCTTTAGCTTCTTGGGCTGAAAAATTAAAATGGTTTTCTGTTGCTCCATTAGCAGTAGGAGCCGCTGGATATTTAAACAAAAAACTAAATCCTTCTAATCCATCTTTAATTAACAATGATGACACTGCAGAAACAATATCAACTATAGGTAATATTGGTAGTTTGGCAGGTTTAGGGTTGATAGCTGCAGGTTCTCATAGACCATTTATTAAACCTATGTTAAACACATTTAAAGCTGCTAGAAAAGGAAATAAAGACATTAATTTAGAAGATTTATATGAGGGAACATCTTTTTCTCAAGCTAAAGATGTTGACAAAATAAAAGAAGAGATAGAAAGTAAAAAACCAGAGGACTTTTTAACTGAAGCTGGTAGAAACGCCGCTAAAGATGAAGCTGCTAAAGATATTGAAGTAGCTAAAAAATCAATAGAAGATGTTCCATTTAAAAATGATTTAAGAGCTGTAGGTATTGGGTCAGGATTATTTGGAACTGGTGTTACAGCGAGCAGTATGACACCAAATCAAAAAGAAATAGATACTACTCAAGATAGAAGAGATACATTAAGAAAAACATTACTTAAACAGTCTAGCGAGTTAAGATTATCTAATTACTTATATAAAGAAGCATCTCTTGGTTCAATGTTGAGAAATGTAGTTGATAAAACTAAAAATGTTGGTAAAAATATTAAAAATGTTGGTAGTAAAGCCAAAAAATATGCTGAAACTGGGACTAAAAAGCTTGACAATGTAAGTTTAGCAACTAAATTGGGTATAGGTGGTTTAGCAGGAACTATGGGAACTGGAGCAAACTTAGCAAGTAAAGCTGCAGAACACTTTAATTTAGGAGCATTAGGAGAATTAGGAATTCCGTTAGGTGCTCATGTATTACAAAATATATATATGACTCATTTAGTAAATAATGGATATGTGGGTAGAAAAGCATTAGAGTATGTTAAAGCAGGTAATAAAGGTAAATTTAATACTACAAAAATAGGGCAGTTTTTAGAAGGTTTACACCACGGAACATTAGCTCCAGATATGAGTGTTGTAAGAAAAGAAGCATTAGAATATGGAAAGATGTTTAAAGAGAAAGGTATAGATTTTGAAAATCTTGATCCACACGATAAATTATTTTTAGAATCGTACTTAAAAGGTGATATAAAAAAGATGCTTGATTCTATGCATAACTCAAAAGTAGCTAGTGTATTAATGTCTAAAGTTATGGGTTCAAGCAAAAAAGCATCAGTAATACAAGAAGCTATGCAAAGAGCAAAACAAAGCCTTACACCTGAAGATGAAGAAGCTATAAGAAATTCATTAAAAGACTCATCTTTCCATCATTTAGCTGAAGCAATGGTAGGAAAAGATACATTAGGAAGAAAGCTTAATGTTAATAGTGATTATTCAGGAGAAGTAATAAGAAAAGCTTTTGATAATAAAGTTGGTAGATTTTTTTCAGACAAAATGGCAACTCCTAAAAAAGTAATTGATAAGATTTTATCTAAACACAATAAAGAAATGGATATAGAAGAAGCCGAAAGAATAAGAACAGGTGGACATATAACTGGTGGATTAGGTACTATGCTTGTAGACCCACTTGTTGGTGGATGGAATATGGTTAAACCATGGGTTTCTAGCACACCTATTGCTGAAAAATTAACATCTGCTATACTTGCTGGAGATGCTAGTAGAGAGATATTAGGGCAATCAACAAAAGGTGGAATGGTAAGCGGAGCAGCTTCTTCGTTATTATTATCACCTACTTTTTCATTAGTTACTGGTGGAGCAGGGCTTACAGGTAAAACTATTAATGAAATAATAAAAAGAGGGCTAACAAAAGAGGAATACAATAAAATTATTAACAACAAAGATTTACAGGAAACAGCAGCAGCTCCTGTAGCAAAATTATTTAATGGTTCTATAAATGCTATTGCTAAATTAAAAGGATTGAATAATTTAGAAGCAAAAATAGAAGCACCAAAAGAAAGATTAGTGGATAAAGCTGTAGGAGATGTTAAAGATGTTTTAGGAGAGGGTATTACTAAAGGTCATATAGATAATGAAAAATTAGCAGATTTAGCTGATGCGTATGGTGAAGAAGCAGGTAATGCTGTTGTAGATGCTTCTACTAAAGCAGCAAATAAATTAAATAATCTAAATCTTAATGCAGGGTTAAATAGAACAACTGAAGCTAGTGAAGCGTTAACTCATAAATATGGGTTACCTGGGACAATAGCAGGAGCAGCATTACTTTCAACACCAGCGCTTTCTAGTTCTTATAGAGACTACAAACAAAGAAGAAGAGAAGCATTACAAAAAACAGCAGAATATAATGATGATAATACTCAACCAATGTCTCAAACAAGTTCATTATTAGCAGGAGGTGTTGCTGGTGGTTTATTTGGGTATGGTAAAGAGTTAATTAATACTTCTGTTGCACAAAACAATATGAAAGTGGAAATAGAAAATCTTAAACAACTATTTAAAACAAATCCAAAAGAAGCAATGAAGATTTTTAATGAAGTTAAAAACAATCCAGCTAATAAAGGGTTTGTGAATTCTAAAGAATTTAAAGATTTAGAAAACCATATAACAGATTTTCATAATAAATATATAGATATTGAGACTAATAGTGATGAGGTTAAAAAACTTAAAGCATTAGAAGAAAAATTCAATAAAATGAAAATACCTACTAACCAAGAAAAAGGGTATTTTATTCCTACTCTAAAAAGTTTTTACCATATGGCATCTAATAAAGAGGCTATGGATGAATTAAATAAAATAAAAGAAGCAGGAATAGATACATCAGAAGTGGATAAATTGTTAAGTAGTTTTTATGCTAAAAAGAAAAAAGTGATTGATGAATTTAAAGAGAGTGGTGCTGTTCATGGAAAAGGTAATGCTCTATTAAATAAAAATATAGAAAATGCTACAAATGTTATAAAACCAAGCTTAATGAAAGTATTAGGTAAAACAACATTAGGGGCAGGTATTGGTGCTGGAGCAGCGTATTTAGGTAATAAATTATATAACTCTTCTGCTAGAACACAATATAAAGATGGTGAAAATTTCAAAGAAGAGCCTATAACTGATAAAATAGGAATAGGTACAATATTAGGGACTGGAGCAGGTATAGGTTTTATGAAAGGTAAAAATAAAATCATATCTAGTTTAATAAACAAAACTCTTGATGATCCGTATATAAGTTTAGAAGCAAAAAATTCATTACTTAACTCACTTATTCCATCACACAGAGGTTCAACTGATTACTTAGGAGAAACAATAAAACATAAATTATTTGGTGGGTATGGTGCAGATGCTGAAAAAGCTACAAAACATGGTATAGCTAAGCCTTATATGGATTTAGATGAAATTAAAAATAAAATACATGTATCGCAAAAAGCTGGAGAAATGGATGATATAGTTTCAGGAAGTATAGCAGGTGGTTCTATGGGAGCATTAGCAGGTGGATATATCGGTATGCAGTCTAATGCAAACAAAAGAAATGATTATGCTTTAGTGAATAACCCTTCTTTATTATTAAAACAATCAAATTTTAATGCCACACAACAAATGCAACAACCACAAGAAAATCACGATAATGCTATAATTGCAGCCCCTTTAATTGCTGGTGCAGGTACTGGAGGAGCTATAGGGTGGCAAAGAAGTGGTTTAAAACAGCTTACTTCACAATCAAGATTAGATTCTTTAAAAGAAGTTAATAATACTTTTAAAGATATAAATAAAGACGATTTCCATAAAGTATTTAAAAACCACCAAGTAACTTCTGATGTTATAGAGAATTTACAAAATTATAACGCTGGTAAAAAAGTTTTAACTTCTCAACAAATAAAAGAATTTAATGAAGCTAAAGCAAAATTAAATGAATTGCTAGAAAAAAAAGCTCCATTAGAACTTAATTTAGCAGCATATAACGCAGCAAAAAGCCAAAGAAACGAATTGTTACATGGTTCAAAAGCAGAATTAGCTGACGGAATGGGAGATTTAATTTCTAAAAACATACCTAAAGACCTTATTGATACATCTCTAGGGGAACATGCATTAATAGATCAAACTGACCCTAAAGTAGAAGAATTTGTTAGAAAGAATCAAGAGGAATTGTGGAACCATGAACAAGAAATAAGTAAACATAGAGATATAATTAATAAACATAGTAAAACAATATTAGGTTCATTAGATGAAGTATTGCCTGATATAGAAAGAGAACATAAACTTATTCCTTTAAAAGGAACACTGAAAGGTGCAGGAATAGGTTTAGGAGTGGGAGCATTAGGAAGTGCATTACTTGCTCACGATTTACATAAAAACAATAATATAAATCAATAAAAAGGATAAAAAATGAGATCAAATGAATTTGTTTTATACAAAATGGCAGAGGATGCAGCATATGATACTAATGATAATGAAAACTTAGGTATAGATTTAAAACAAGGTTATCAATTAGCACAAGACAAAGGATATATTCCTGCAACTGTATTAGGTGTAGGGGGAGTTTTGTCTGGTAAAGGTTTTAAAGATAGAAGTATAAGAGGTCTTGCAGGTGTAGGAGCTGGATTAGTTGGAACTATAGCTGCAAAAGCAGGGGTTGATGTTTATAAAAGACATAAACACAGAGCTGAAGCAGAGAAGAAATTAAAAGAACAAATGATATACGGAGAAATGTAGAATGATTTTTCCGATCAGTGTTTTTGAGGCAGCACCTATTTCTGATTTTTGGAAGAAGAAAAAAAATATAAGCAAAGGTGTGTCTGCTACATTTGATGTAAAAGAATGGAGTATGGCAGATGATGATGTGTTAATGGATGTATTAGCTGAAGACAATGAAGTTTACATTATGCAGTATTCTGTTGATAAAAAAACAATACTAAAAAAGTTTACACCTACTAAAACATATTTTTATCATCTGGGTTGGTTCCCTTCTTATTTCTTTTCAGGGGCAAAAACAAGTTTCGGTGTTCTTAAAAAATTATCTCAAACAATGATGGTGTATGGACCATTGTTAATAGACTTAAAGAATTTCGCGTTAAGTATGTATTGTAACCCAATGAAAGTTAGGTTTAAATATTTCGCAGATAAAGGAATGTCTATTTTTGATGTTAGCACTGTAGTGTTATCACCTACTAGTTGGATATATATAGAAAGCTTTCCTTATGGGTCTAAAGGTTGGAAACAAAGAATAGCACTATATCAGTTTACATCACCAATGAATTGTTTACCATGTGATACAATAAAAGAGTTATTAGAATTATCAGGTAAAGATACTAAGGCATTTACTTGTAAGGTAGAAGAAGATAATTATGCAAAGGTAGACTACTTATGGAGAGACTGGGTTTCTGAACAAGATACAGACAATTTGAAATCAATGTCTATAACTGAAGGAGCATTAACAAAGGCCAAGCCTATACAATTCACTAATGACACAAATAGATGTATTACACTTATGAAGCAGGTTATGAATATGGTTGGGTCAAAAGTAGTTACAGCTAGGTCTGCTAAAATATTTGAAGATTATTATACAGAGTGTGATATAGGAAAATTAAATTCTTTTGTTTCAGTTGTTACAGCTAATAAAAGAGCAGAACAGATAAGACGTAAGAATATAGATTTGGATAACGTAGATTCCCTAAGTAAAATAAATACAGATCTAACTGCTGTATACACTGACATTATCAAACTAATAAGAGATGTTAAGAAATTCTCAAATGATGATGATGATACATTTAAGTTTATAAAAGGTGTATTGGCAGGGGAAGCAATAGATATTATTAAAATGAATATAAATATGAGAGATGTTTACGATAAAGTAGAACAAGGAGAAAATGCTTGGGATGTTGTAGGAACGTATAATGATAGTATGATTAAACATCTGATACAATCTATACCTAAACCTACAAATGAACCATCTATTGATTACCAAATGGTAAAAAGAAAAGTCTCAACCTCAACTCGATTTTCACAAGATATTAGTTATGTATGTATGGGACCATTAGGGTGTATAAAAGAGATAGAGTTTGGGTATATTAAGAATGTATTTGATACTATAGTTAGGGCTGATGTAATAGATGAAGATAATATACTATTGTGGGGCTTTGAAGACTTAAATGCTAAACATTTACCATCGATGCATACTTGTCAATATAATAAACCAATATATGTTTATCATATATATCTATTAAATGTATCAACCAAAAAAGCTAAACATATTAAAACATTTGATTTAGAAGATGATTTTGTTCCATTAGATACAGGTTCTATAGCTGTAAATGGTGTAATTAAAAAAGATTATTTAATATTTAGAGATTATTATATAGCTTCTTTTTCTTTGTCAGACCCAAGTGGAATAGAAGTGGATTACATGGAAGTAAAAAAACCATTAACCGGAATATCTTATATAAAAGAAAGTCGTTCGACATTTATTAATACAAACATAAACGTAATGTCTACTTGGATGTATAGTATACATTACCATAGCGCTTTACCTTCTTTACCTGATGAAAAAAGAGGACCGAAAGATATAAGCTCTGCTGTTTATGGTAGTGATTGGTTATCAACAAAATAATGGAGTTAAAATGATTAGGAATGCATTAGATGTTACTAAGTATGGATTTTACAAAGACCCTGAACTAAGATTACCTTTGGGGCAAGATAATTTATATGACCAAATAGATACAGATGGGTGGGTTAGTTTGTATTATGGGGGACACAGTATTTTCATTCCTCAAATAGGAGACTTTAATACTTTTGTGTTTTGTAACACAACATTCTTTTGGGATATAATGGATGAAAATAATAGAAGAGTTAAAACAGGTGTTAAGCAATTGTTTATCAGTAGAAATGTGAATAAAAAAGTATGGTATGGAGATTTAATTCCTTCATCTCCAGAAGAAGTGTTTGATTATTATAGTCCTGATACAGCAGCACCTGAAGATGTTCCATTGATATGTTCTAATATATGGTTCTACAATAATTTATTTTTAGATGAATATTATAGATACAACTTAATAGTGCTACATAAAGACTATGAATGGCCAGATGATAACAATGCTGTAATATTACCTATGAATGATAGGCTACATTTACCAAAAGACCATTACATTGTTGGATATAGACCAAAACCAGAGTATTTGTTTAAATTAGCTGTAATGCCTAGAATAAAGTCTGGTAAGGAAAACGCAATACATTTTAGAATAAAGATGGATATAGACTTTTTAAATAAACATCCAGGTAGTTATAGACAATTAAGAATATTTGCTATGACTAATGACTCTCCACAATATATGATTTACCCTGAAGTGCCAGAAGATATTATTTGGGATAACTATCACCACTTATATGTGCCAGAATACAAAAGATACTTATTAGAGTGGGGAATAAATGGTAATTTACCAGGAGAAGCTGCTTTACAGCAAATATATAAGAAAAAAGAGTATCTAATCAAATATAGTAGAATATTGTCTCAATTAGATAGTTTTAATTTTAAGGATGTAGTAGATAACTATAAAAAGAAAGCCGATAAACCTAACTACAAAATGGTTGGATTACCTAAATATTTGTATAAACCTTATAAGATATGGGAAGAACAATATACTAACGATAAACAGCCTGTAAAACAAATGGATATCCTGAATTATATCTTATTCAAGAAAACACCTTTTAATGGTTTTCAAAGGTTATATAATGCCTTATACAATGTTAATGAACATGTAAATAACGCATTAAACACATCTGATGAAGAGATAAAAAAACATTATATTGTAATGAAAGATGGTGTTAAGCAGTTTAATACTGAATATGTTCCAGATAATGCAAGAGGTTATCTTGATCCACCACAAGGTTATTATTATGCAGGTAACACTGGAAATGGTATGTATCTTATTAGAGTTAACGGTGTGCCTACTCCTGTATGGTGTGATATGAAGAATGGTGGTTGGATGATGTTAATCAATGGAGTTAATTTTAATTTAGATTATGTGAATTCATTGTTTAAAGAACCTGTTCCTGAAGATGCTATTATAGAAGATAAAGGATTAGCTTTTCCTATTGAAAATGGGTCAAGAGCTATGACTACTAATATAAAATACAAAGATGTTAAAGTTGGATTAGTTGATATAGCAAGTAATTGTGGTTTTATGAAATTAGAAATATTCGGAGACAAAGATAGATATGTATACAATGACCAAGGTTATACTGATGAGTGTAAATCTGTACTTATATTAGGAGATGATATAGAGTATGATGAGAACACAGAAGAAAGAGGAGATTATTACGAAGTGACAGGAAAGAAAGAAAATAAACTCTTGAATATAAAGTATACAGCACTACATGAATTTAAAAAAGTGTTAAAGTATGTTAAATTCCTTTGGGTAAGATAAATTTGGTATAATAAAATAAAAAAGGAGAACAATGGAATACTTTTACTTGAACAGCGAAACTGGCAAGTGGAGCGTAATCAGAGATATATACGAAGGTTTTAATCCTGGTGTATCTAAAGATAAAATAAAAATACCTTTTGGGTATAAGTTTAAAAATACATTATGTATACAAGCAATGAAGTTTTTGTTGGATAAAAAACATTTTAACAAATTACTTATGATGATAGCATTATCAAGGGTAACATTAACACTCTCTGATGAGTTTAAAATGGAAGAACGATACATAAAAAAAATACTAAGAGAGTATGTTAATACTTTAGATATAGCAACATGGATTAAAGTTATATTTAAAACAGCAATAACACTACAAAAAAAGGATATGAACTAATGTTTGGTATAGCAACTATGTTAGCATCTGCAGGAGCTAATCTTGTGGCTAACTTTATTGATAAAGGTAAAGAAGAAGCGGTAGATTTTGTTAAGGAAAAAACAGGTATTAATCTTAGAGTAGATACAGACCCTGGTAGTATAGCTAAAGTTGAAAAATGGGCTAAAAACAATACAGAAGCCCTTAATGCTAAGTTAGCAGATATTCAAAATGCAAGACATATGCAAGAAATAGCATTGGTGCAAGATGATAAATTTAGCAAAAGATTTATTTACTATTTTGCTTTCTTCTGGTCTATTGTATCTGTTGCTTATATATTCTTAGTTACAATATATGATATACCTAAAACTAATCAAAGATTTGCAGATACTATTTTAGGTTTTCTTATGGGAACTATAATCAGTGGAATAATTACATTTTTTTATGGTTCATCATTAGGTAGTAAATCAAAAGACAACATTCTTGCTAAAAAATAATTATCAATAGGGTTATTTTGTTATTGATTTATTTTAAGGTATCATTATTATCCAAATAAAAAAAAAGGATATAAGATGCCAACAAGCATAATAAGTCTTAAGGACGCTGTATACTTTGCGACAATCATTGGAGGTGTTGCCATATCTTGGGCAAAAACAAATGCTTCAGTGAAGAAAAACCAAAGAGAAATAGAAGTTCTTAGAGAAATGGTAGCTAATGAAATTAATAGTGAGAAGAGTATGGTGATACAGTCCATGAATACTATTAGTGAAAAGTTAGATGCAGGTTTTAAGAGAATTGATGAACTTAAGGTCAAAACGGAAGAGCTGGAAAAGAAGTCTATTGTTCATGTTAAGCAAAGTGACTTGAAAGCACACCCAACAAGAGAAGAGCTTCAAGATAAATTAACTAGTTTACAAAATGATGATAGAGCATTAAAAGACCAGATTACAGAATTAAAAAAAGAGATAAAAGACAAACTTCATGATTTAGATACTAAATTTGAAGACATAAAAAGCTCTCTTTTTGAACATGCTAAACAAGAAGGTGATAAATTAAATCATATTATTAATTTGATGTCGAAACATGAAAAATAAATTTATTTAATTCTACTTCTTATGCTATAATAAAACAAAAAAAGGACTATTATGGATAGTAGTAATTTTGTTTTATTTAAGACAGCATATAATGAACATTCTCACCATGGAGCTCAATTTGCTGCAAAAAGAAGGAGAAGCATGGGGTTTAAACCTCATGACTACACTCCAATACAAAGAAATCAATTTAAACGACAAATGAAAAGACAACAAAGGCAATATAATCTTACTGGTTATAGAGGCGGATATTGATGAAAAGATATAGATTAATAAAAACAGCAGCAGATAGATTTAAAGATGATTTGTCAGGTAACAAAAGACTATTTGGTCCTGATGTTGATTATGAAGAAATAGAAAGAAGAATACATAATGGAGAACATGATTTAATAGGTAGGCTTCTAAATAATGCTGATGATAAATTTCGAAAACATGGTGGAGGTTATCTTACTATTGGGAATAACAAAAGTAATGAGATACTGTATATAGATAAATTACACAATAAAGTATTTAATGAAGGTAAAGCTGGTTTACATAGAACATACGTTCAAAAAGTAAAAGAAGCTATAGCATACCATCAGTTAGCAAATGATTTGGCGTTTAATGATGCTAAAAACATTAAGCAAATTTATGGTGATTTTGATTTATCTAAAAATTATAAATACCATCCATTGGAAAATATTGTTAATGATTATGTTAAGGGTGGTAAGAATATGCATGGACATGCTTATAGGGCAATAACGCAAGACCCTGATTACATAAACAATATAAATCGTATGAAAAAGGAAAATTCAACAGATTTTAGTTGGTTTAAGCCTAAGTATGTAGATGAAAACAAATTACCTATTCATGAAGCAAAAGAAGCAGAGTTTAATCTGTTTAAATACACAAAAAAGAACAATAAAAAAGAAAATACATCAAATATAAAACAAGGAGAGCAGACAATGAATAATAGAATATTAAATAGCAATGAAGTTAGTAAAGTAGACCAATTTTTGTTCAATAATCATCCAGAGGTTTATTATAATTTTCATAAAAAATTAGACGAGGAAATAACTGAAGCGGCAGGAACAGATGAACCTAATGCCTTAAAGAGTTTTATTGCTACTCCAAAAGGTGTAGAGATTTACAATAAACATTACGCTAATTTATTAAATACACATTCAGACAAGTTAAAGCCTGTTTTAGGAGAAGAACATCCTGCTTTTGATAAAGCAGGGTTTATCAGTGTTCCTAACAAATCTGCATTTGAAAAACTTATGGAACATAAAGGTAAAATAGGTGCAGGAGTAGGTTTAACTGGATTAGGTGCTTATGCTTATTTAAGAAGTAAAGATAATTCAAAGGATAGAAAGTGAAAGCAGCAAGTTATTTATTGCTAAAAACAGCAGAAAATGAGCAGCAAAGAGATATTACTACTCCTGCCTTAATAGGAAGTGGTCTTTTAATTGGAGGCGCTGGTGGAGCAAGTTATATGCATGGCAATTCATTGGAGAATAAAAATAAATCACTTCATAAAACAAAAGATGAATACCTTAGTAGAAAAAAAACGCCGGAGGAGTTGAAGAAATTATATGAATTAAAGGAAAGTGGAAAAGAATTTGTTACTTATTTAAAAAGACAAAAAGAAAATATAAAAAATAATTATACTCCAGAAGTAGAAAAAAACTTTAATAAATTTAAAGAGTTTCATGATGTATACAGTAAAACACCATTATCGGAAATACCAGAGGGAATAGAAAAAGCAGAACCAGGAATGCATTATACTTACGGAAAAGATGAACATCTTGATTATATGTATAAAACAATTAAAAACAAAAATCCTGAATTGTTACAAAAACATAATATAAAAAATTATGAGGACTTTAAGAAATTATATGAGAGTCAAAACGATTTTTTCCATAACACATATGGAGATGGGTATCATGAAGGATTGAAATATGCTGATAATAAAATTGATGAATATAAAAAAGATCTTAATGATATTTCCCAACAAATAAAACAGGATACTGAAATCCAATCTAAGATCGATAATTTGTTACCTGAAATACAACAAAATGAAGAACTCGCAAAGAGATTTAAGCTTGGCGGTAAAGTAGGTATAGGAGCAGGAGCTGGATTAGGTGCTTATGCTTATTTAAGAAGTAGAAACAAATCAAAGGATGGAAAATGAAAAATTACAATTTAGTTAAGACAGCGATAGACAGAGCAACAAAAGAAATGCAAAAAGGTGAATTATCTGCTGAAGCATTAGAAAAAATGAGACAAGCAGGTATGATTAGAAGCCCATTAAGATATGCATATGGATTAAAAAAAGGTACTGATAATTTAGCTAACAAAAATGGTTATAAAGTAGTTTACTTTACAGATAACAAAGTGGAAGGATACCCTTCTGGTCATGATATATATGAAAAAATAGGTGTAAATCCTGCTCAAATGGGAGGCGCTTTTACATATCCTGAAGCTAAAACTATTTATACTGCTCATCCATTTGTTGGAACAAATAATAATCCAAAAATTCAATTAAATAACTCTATAGCTGCTTTTCATGAAGCAAACGAAGCATTGTATGATAGAAAAAGACAAAGAACTATAACTCTTCATCGACAACCTGCATCTAAATCTAGACTGGCTTTAGAAAAAATTCTTCAAGAGCCTGAAGAAGTAACTGAAACACAACAAAGATTAATTAATGAGAAGTATGGAAATGAATTTGACAAACTTACACCAATAGAAAAATATAGAGCAATTGAAGAGGCAAGACAACATCCTGATACGCAAAAAGTAATAAAAGATTTGCATAATCAATATGCTAACAATAAGTTACCTGATAAACATGCTACAATTGGAATGCATGTTTCTCCACATGTATTACTTAATGAGGCAGATATGATGTCAAAAATACCTTACCAACATCATTTTTACGGAAACCAAGCTTTATTAGGAAGTATAAGGCATGCCACAGGAGAAAATAGTTATTTAACAAGAATAACAGGTAGAAATGTTTATAGAACTGGTAAAAGACCTGGTGATGCTAAAAAATTATGGAATGAATTTAATAATACTAAAACAATACGACAAGGTAAGCAAAAATATAATATTTTAAATATGGCACCTCTGGATGAGAATAAAGTATATCACACTAAAAGAGCTGTATATGATACACCAGAAAATATAGCTAAGTATGAAGAGAATGAAATGAAAAAATTTGAGGAAAGAATGGCTAGACGTAAAGCAATAAAGTCTAGTCTATATGGGAAATTTAAGAGCATGATTAATAAAGTTAGAAGATAAAGGAAAGACAATGAATGACAATAAAAAAGAAACAAGTATAGGAATTATCCCTTTGTTAGTTGGCAACCTTCGTTGGCCAACAGCACCTTTGTTTAAGTCTTCGTTTGAAAACTTAAACAAAACCAAAGAAGATGGTGGGGTGGAAAAAGTAAATCCATCTGAAATCTTGTTGAATAAAAACAGGGAAAACGGTGCTGCACCAGTCGGTGGAGTAGGTGGTCAAGAAAATGAAAACAGATGAATATTTTAAACCTACTACATATAAGGATGAATAATGAGAAGTTTTAGTTTAATAAAAGCAGCATCAAATGATTATGACTCTGTTATCGATGGACTACTGTCTGGCGAATTCCACAGAAATGATCTTGTAATAAATGATGACGATGAGAGAACAAAGAGATATAATAAAAAAGTGATGGAAGATAAATCATATTATGATAAAGTTGAAAAAGCAAAAGAATTACAACGTAGAATGGAAATGGCTGCGTGGAAAGATGAAAAGAGAGAAGAAAGGCCATCAAAAGGTTTTTGGGGTGGCATTAAAGATAAAATAGACGATATAACAAGTGGTCCAACGGACAAATATATGGGTCTTGATGATTTCGGGAATGATAAACATATAGAAATTTTAGAAGAATTAAGGCCACACATATCTGAAGACACACACAAAAAACATCATGACTTTATTCTAAAATCAATACAACAAAAAGCTGGTTCCATAAAAGAGAAAAAAATCGGTAGTTTTATTTCGAGATTACAAGGGTATAAACCAACGCATTTAACTGATAAAGAAGTAGAATATTACACTAAACATAAAGGCTCGTTAGGGAGTGATATTGTAAAACAAAATAATATAAATAAAAGCTTTAAACCAAAATCATCAGAAGCAGATCCATATGGAATAAGAAAATATATTCGCGGACATAATGTTACTGGAATAGGAGTGGGAGCATTAGGTGTTGGAAGTGTTTTAAATAAGAAATTCAACAATAAAGAAAAACTTGACGGTTCAGATGCTGTTATGTTGGGTGGTTCTGCATTGGCATTAGGTGGTGCTGGATATGGTTCTGTTATGAATAAAAAATACGATGATAAGTATAACGAGGGATATAGTAAAGTAAAAAAGATAGATAGTGAAATAGAAGAAATAGAAAAGCGAATGCCTAGTGGGAGAGATATTAAACTTGAGAATATTAAATATGATAAAGAGCTTGATAGATTGTATGATGAAGTAAATAGAATATCAGAACAAATGTATGATGATATTAATAATGCAAATAGTGGAAAAGAAATAGATAAAATAATGGCAAAATACAGAAAAGATAGTAAAAAAATAGATAACAAAATATCTGAAGTTAAAACAAAGACAAAGAAAATATTCCCTGCATTACATAAAGAAGAGGAAGTTGGGAAAGAATTGTCAAAAAAACGCGATGAATGGAAGGATGCGTTTAGAAAAACTCGTTCATTAAGAGACGGGCTTGATTTTCATAAAAAAATAACAGCTGGGACAATAGGAGCAGGGACTCTATTAACTGCTGGTGGATTTTTGTATAATAAATATAAAAAAAGGGACAGAAAGTAAAAAGCATGTTTACAACTAACCCGTTAACAAAAAAATAGAAGGTGATATAATGTATGATGAAAATGGTAATTTAAAACAAGAACATCAACAAGACAATGGAGAAACAGCAATTGCTATGGGTGTGCCTGTTGGTATAGCAGGTCTTTATTTGCATAGAAAAGCAAACAACGAACTGAATTCTATAAACGAATATAACTCGTTAAAAACTCAAGCTAATGACTTGAAAAATAAAATAAGTGTAAAAAAATACGAAAACCAACAAGCATACAATAAGGCTAATGAAAGATTACAAGGACTTGACCCTAATAGTGAAGAATTTAAAAGTGTAGTTAAAGAATTGCCTAATGGAGATAGTAAATTATCATCTATGGAGGATACACTTAAAAAAACTTACACTCAAATAAATAATCACCACATAAATGGTGTAACTGATATGGAACAATACAAGAATGCTATAGATAAAACAAAAGGTAGAGCAGGATTGTTAATGGGTGGAGGAGCTCTATTAGCCGGAACAGGACTTGCTAGTCACTTTTTGAACAATAAAGGTAATAAATAATGAACCTGCACTGGGGATTTTTTTATGACTCTTGGTTGATAGATAGAGTTCCTAGTGTTTTACCTTTAACAATAGAAGAAACTAACAATGGTTGGAGAATTAATCCAGCTGAACTAACAATGTATTTTGGGGCAAATCCTTATTATTTATATGGGGAAGGTAAAATGTATCATGAAGTGTTGTTTTGTGAAACAGGAATGTTTCCTATGCCTTTTATATATGGTAGACCTGGATTAGAATTTATATCAGAAATGAGTGTTTCTTTGGATAGTAGTAGAGATTGGTTAGGAAGATATGTTGGTGAAAAAATGGTAGGTAGAGTTGAAGTTGCAGATTTTATTAAAAAATACACAGAGAAGTTCTATGGTATATCAGAAGCTAACCCTGCCAGAATAGCCGGTGTATCTTCAGAATTGGTTGATTTTGATAATGCTTCAGCCAAATTAGCTTTTGCTCCTTCTTTTGAAACTGCTTTTGATACTGTTGATGAATTAAGAAACTCATTTAACCCTGTAATGTATCTAACTATGTATTTAGTTGAAAATTTATATACAAAAGAGATGATGTCTGGAGATAAGGTTAAAGTTATCACTCCTTTTACAACAATATATACGAAAGAAGGTATTCTTAAACCTACAATAAATCTAAAGAATTGTAAATTAGATATAACTAAATATGCTAAAAAAGCATTTTCAGAAGACGCAGAAGAGATTACAATCTTCTTTAAAACAAATAAATACTTTTTAGGTGGGTTAGTATTCGATTACAGTGGAACGTTGCTTGAAGGGGCTTCTAACTATGGTTTTAGGCTATATTTAGATAGATTAGGATTAAAAATTGTAAGTAATCAAGGAAATAAGGAACCAGATACTTTTCAACTGCCTATTGATATAGATTTTAGAACACCAAGAGCTTTTGTTATAAATATAAAATATGGTAAATATATAAAAGTGTTTATAAGTGGAGACGATGTATACAAGTTTAACTATAAAGTGTTTAAACCTAAGTTTAAAGATATAGATAATGATACTTGTATTTTATCAGGTTTCTCAAAAAGTAAAGAATATGTTCAAACAGGTAATTTTGAAGAGTTTGGTTTTGCTACAAAGATGATGAGTG
>Ga0256837_1000311_pt1 | contig 42673 bp, 51 predicted proteins | sample 4562384metaG_FD_185976 | JGI IMG/M metagenome (GOLD analysis project Ga0256837, IMG submission 185976) | Hydrothermal vent microbial communities from Guaymas Basin, Mexico - 4561-384 | ecosystem: Environmental > Aquatic > Marine > Hydrothermal vents | place: Mexico: Guaymas Basin | collected... | reverse complement strand
CAGTGGTTCGAGTCCACTATCGACCACCATATGGTCCCGTCATCTAGCGGTTAGGATTGCTGGTTTTCATCCAGTCCACAGGAGTTCAATTCTCCTCGGGATCACCATATTATAAAAAAGAAGCGGTGGTAGTTTAGTTGGTTAGAATGCCTGCCTGTCACGCAGGAGGTCGCGAGTTCGAGTCTCGTTCACCGCGCCACTTTTTTTATTTAAATTTCAATCAAAATATTTCACATTTTTAAGCTAAAATATAATCAATTTTTATTATAATTCTTTTCTTATTTATGACCCTGTCGTCTAGTGGCTAAGGACCTCTGGATTTCCTCCAGATGACGTAAGTTCAACTCTTACTGGGGTCGCCAATCAAAACATTAATATTATAAGATTTTATATAGATATTTAAAAGTAGTTGTTTTTAAAGTTTATTTAGGTGATACTTGAAGGTGATGCTTTTTATAATCCCTTTATAGGGATTATAAATTGATATATTTTAAGTATAAGTTACTATTCTTTTATTTTCATTTGCACTATTTCTCATATCATCATACAGTTTTTGATATTTAACTTTATCTTCAAATGAAATAGGAGTACGAATCGATTTAAATTCAACTAATTTATCATCTTTATATACACCACTAATTTGTGCATACACCCAGTAATAACCACTATCTTTTCTCATATTCTTTACAAATCCACGCCATTTTCTACCGCTTTTTATAACTTCCCATAAGTCTTTAAAAGCAGCTTTTGGCATATCTGGATGTCTTACTATATTATGTGGCTTTCCAACTAATTCATCTGGAGTGTATCCACTAATTTGAGCAAATGTTTCATTTGCATATGTGATATTACCATTTAAATCTGTTCTTGATATGATTAGTTCATCAGATGGAACTTTTGTTTCTATTAAAAATTCACTTGCATTATATTGCATTTTATTTTCCTTTATTATCAAACTCTCGAGCAAAACCTTCAAGGTCTTTTTTCTTTAGGTCTCCTCTATAGATAATATCTTTAGGATCTAAAGTATCATCATGAAGCATTTTTGGAACAGCATCAGCATTGTTTAATACTTCCATATGTTGATCTAATTCATCTTCACTATATGCCATTTGCATATCTGCAGCTATAACATGAGGAATTGCTTCAATGACTCTTAGCTTTTCTAGTTCTTCAGATACTCCTTCACCTTCAATAGTAATAATTACCCTTCCTTTTTCATCATGAAGATGATAATCACAAGCTTCACAGTTTTTTAAGTTTTCTACTACTTCGTCTAAATACTTTGGTAATGTTTGTACTACTATACTTGATATGTTCATTTATAATCCCTTTTATTTTAGTTTATAATAATTAAATTTGTTTGAATCTGTTGCTACAAATAATTCATCTTCATTTATGAATAATATTGTATTTAATGTCATTAGATTATTTGTAAGCTTGTATAATTCATTTTTTGTATTTGTATTAAATACTACTACATTGTTTTGTTCATCAACACTATATGCACCTAAATTACCACTAGGTGATAAACCTGCTGCATATATTAAGAACCAATGTTTTTTTCTTAATGAGTAACTTTTATTTGATTTTAAATCATATACTACACATCTTCCATCTTGACCTGCAGTTATAATTTTATTATTCTTGAAATCAACTTTAAATACTTTATCAAGATTTTTACCTTCAAGGATTTTGATGATTTTAGCATTTTTAATATCAACTAATTTTAAATCACCACTTTCATCTGCGACAATTGCTAAAGATTTATCTTCATTTAAAGCAAAATCAGCAAATGTAGAGTTAAACTCTGCATCTGGTGCAATTATATCTAATGACCAAATTACCTTTTTATTTTTTAGGTCATATGTATACATTTTATTTCCAAGAGTTTCAAATAAAATAGTATTTTCATCCAAAAATTTTGTTTTTGTTACATATAATCTATCATTTACACTAATGATTTTTTCTATTTTATCATTTTGGCTAATATATATCTCTCTATATCCACTTTTTGCTTGTACTGTAAATACAATTTTATCGTTTATAGCATCTACATTATAAATTTTTGCATCAATCTCATCACCCATAAAATCTGTAATTTTTGGTACAGTTATTGTTGTAATTAAATCATGAGTAGTTAAATCAAAAATATTAATTGCTCCAGCTTGTGTTGATGTTAGTAAGTTATTTTTATGTTTTACTACATCTGTCACTCCACCACTTGCAGTGTATACAAATGTAGGTACTAAATCTTTTGCAAATAAATTTATATTAAGAAGTATTAATAGTAGTGTAGTTAATAATTTACGCATTTGGATTAAACCCAGTATTTATCTCTTCATTTTTTTGATTTATTTTATCTATCTCTTCTTGATATTCTTCTTGAAGCTTAGCCATTTTAGATTCAATATCTTCATAGTTTGCAGCAGTTAATAGCTGAGATCTTGTCCATTGTACTTCTATATCATTTCCATACTCTGCACCCATATCTTCAATTTTTTCTTTATATTCATCTAAATCTTTACAAATTACTTCAGTATTATCAAAAGTATCTGTTAGTTTTATAAACCAACCACCAAGTCCATCTGATTCTACATGAGATATAAATTTTACTGCTGACATTTTTATCCTTTAATTATCTTTATTGCATCACTTGGACATACACTTATACAAAATCCACAACTTGTACATTTATTTTCATGAATAATTGGTTTGAACATAGCCGTAAATTCAATTGCATTATCCAAACATGGGTCCTTACAAGAAAAGCACATAGTACTATTCCAACTCATACATTTTGCTGTATCTATACTAAATATAAGATTAATATTTTTTAAATTCTCTATTTTTAATACATCATTGTTACAAGCCTTTGCACACTCATCACAATAAGTACAGCCACTATTTGAAAAATCTAATATTGGAGTACCATCATCTTGTATTACTATAATTTGTTCTTCACAAATCGTTGCACAATCTTTAGTTTCACACTTTATGCAGCCAGTTGTAAAATCTTCTTCATTTTCAAAATATGGTGGTCTTATAATAATAAATTCATTATTTTGTTTAAACGGTTTTGTTAAACTTTTAAATAATTCTCTTCTTTGCATAATTTTATAAAACTAAGAGTTAAGGTATTAACACTTAACTCTTAGTAATTGATACTATTTTGTAGTATCAATATCTTCCATAAATTTTGTATCATCCCATGATGATTTATAAGCACCATCTTTTGATGTAAATTCAGGTTTAAAATTATTTGGAGTAATTAATTTTACATCCATATCTTGTGGAGCATGACATTGTGAACAATTAAATCTTCCTTGGTACAATGTTTTTCCAGCTTTAATAGATACATTTGATAATTTATCACTAGAAGTATTATCTACTTTTTTACCATTTTTCATTACTTTACCATCAGCTGCAATAGCAGTAGCTGGTCTAAAGTTTGTCATATGTGACACTGGTACACTTGGGATTGTTTTATCATAAGGTGCACTATCAACATGACAAGTGATACATTGGTTGTTATTTTGAGTAATTGGTAACATACCAGTAGTATCGTGAGGTATCATAGGTGGAGCATCTTGGAATGCTCTTTTCATTACTTTACTACTTCCAGCTGCAGCTTTACTATATTGAACACCAGGTGTCATTACTGCACTTTCATCTGACAGAGCTGTATTTCTATAACTTAATTGCTCAGCAGAAACCATATTATTACTACTACCACTAACACAACCTACAAATATCGTTGCTCCCGCAATTAAGCTTAAAGTTATTAGTTTAGTTCTTTTTAACATCTTTATTCCTTGCTATAAAATTTCTAATTGAAAAATTTAATGCATCGTCATCACAAACTTCGACACATCTTCCACAATTTGTACATTCGCCCATTAGTATTTGTTCACTTGATTTACCAATCATAAACAATACTTGATTTTCTGGACAAACTTCTTTACATTTCATACAAACTGTACATTTCTCTTCATCATGATCTACTCTAATTAGGCTAAATTTCCCTAAAGTTGAATAGAATCCACCAAGTGGACAAATATGTCCACACCAACCATTTTTTAATATAAAAAGATCAAATAAAAATATTACAAGCATAGCTGCCCAACCAAACCCAAGACCAAAAATAATTGATCTATGAGTTATAGAAATTGGAGAGATAAACTCAAACGCAGTTACACCTAAAATATATGATAACACTAAACTAAGTGCTAATACCCAATATCTTATATTTCTACTTGCTGGTTGTTTTTTTTGTATTTGGTTAAAACCAAATTTTCTTCTTATATAGTTTGCACTATCTGTAATTAAATTTACAGGACAAACCCAAGAACAAAAAACTCTACCACCAATTACTAAATAAAATATTGTAATAATAGCTGCACCTAATATAACATTTGTTGCCATAGCTGCACCTGCACTAAACATTTGTAATGCAGCAAATGGGTCACTCAATGGAATTATTCCTAAAACAGAAGATGAACTAAGATTTCCTTGTAGCATCTTCCATCCCCAAACATTTCCAGCAAAATATAAGAACATAAGAGAGACTTGCGTTAATCGTCTTAATATTAAGAATCTATAATGTTTCCATATACTAGTCATCTAGTAGTCCCCCCATATCATTAAGACTATCAACTGCTTTTCTTTCACTCATTTTAGTAACAGTATGAATCTCTTTTGCATCTTTTAATCTTTCTTCATCTTTTTTATCCCAACCTTTGACATAATTTGTGTCAACAGCACCTAAAACTATATCTCTAGGTAATACTGTAATAGCAGCTTTCTTAGTTACACAGGCATGTTCGCAAAGCCCGCATCCCGTACAAAAGTCACTATCAACAATTGGTTTTAAAAATGCATGTTTACCTGTTCTATCATTTTTGTCATATTGTAGATAAATTGCTTTATCTAAAAGAGGACAAGCTCTATAACAAGCATCACATTGAATTCCCCAAAAAGCAATACAATTTTTAGTATCAACTACTGCTACACCCATTTTTGCAATATTTATATCTAGCTTTCCATTAGTTGTAACACTACTTTCATCTAATGCACCACTTGGACAAACTGGCACACAAGGTATATCATCACACATATAACAAGCGATATCTCTTGGTGTAAAATATGGAGTTCCCAATGGTTTATTATCTCCTGGCTTAGCAAGAATTAAGGTATCATAAGGGCATGCTTCAACACATAATCCACATTTTATACAAGTTTTTAAAAAATCTTCTTCCTTTATAGCTCCAGGTGGTCTTAATATTAACTTATTAGCCGTTACTTCGTCTACATAAGCACTCCACATTAAACCACCTAGGGCAGTTAATCCTGCCCCTCTAGCTATATTTAAAATAAATTTTCTTCTATCAGTTGCCATATTTTACTTTCACTTTTTATATTTTTATTTATTATGCTTTATAAATTTTTACCGCACATTTTTTATAATCTGTTTGTTTAGATTGTGGACAAGTTGCGTCAAGACATACTTTATTAATAAGTACTCTTTCATCAAACCATGGTACAAATACTAAACTTCTTGGTGGTCGGTTTCTTCCTCTAGTTTCAACTCTAGCTTTAACTTTTCCACGTCTTGATTCAACCCATGCTAAATCTCCACGTTTAAGACCTCTTTCTTTTGCTGTTGTTGGATGCATGTAACAAAGTGCTTCTGGAACTGCTCTATATAACTCAGGAACTCTCATAGTCATAGTTCCACTATGCCAGTGCTCAAGTACCCGTCCTGTACATAACCAAGTATCATACTCTGCATCTGGTTTTTCTGGTGGCTCCATGTATGGTCTAGCAAAGATTTTTGCTTTGTTTTTAAGTGATTTTTTCTTTTTATCTTTAACACCCATTAAATCACCTTGCATTAATGCTTTTGCAAGAGAACCGTAGAATGCATGAGTTGATCCATTTCCAGATTTAGCAACTGCTTTTGCTGCATATGGATCGTATTTAACATTAAATCTCCATTGTGTTTCTTTACCATCAACAACAGGCCATTTAAGTCCTCTTACTTTGTGGTAAGTAGTAAATGGTGCAAGGTCATGTCCGTGTCCTCTACCAAATGATGCATATTCTTCAAATAGGTATTCATGAATCATAAATCCATAACCTTTGAAAACTTTACCATCACTACCTTTTACATTTCTGCTATCACCATTACATTCAGTATTATCATAACCTTTTTGTGGGAAAGAATTTAAATCAATTTTGTATGATTTTGCTCTTTCATTTGCAAAAAGTATTTCATACATAGTAGTATCACCATTGTATCCCATAGTTTTAGCTTTTGCTCTAACGTCAGCTAATTTTTTACCATTTCTTAGTGTATATGGTCCCCATAGATCATTTACAGTAAATCTTTTTGAGAATTCTACCCATTGCCAAGTATCAGACATAGCATCACCTACAGGTAATACTTGTTGTCTCCAGTGCTGAGTTCTTCTTTCTGCATTACCGTAAGCTCCCCATTTTTCATAGATCATTGCACTTGGTAAAATTAAATCAGATACTTTTGCTGAAATTCCTGGATAGCCATCTGAAGTTACAATAAAGTTATCCATTTCACGAGCTGCTTTAATCCAGTGTTTTGCAGAAGCTGAATCTTGATATGGGTTACATACATTTACCCATGCAAATTTTACAACACCATCTTCAATATCTCTGTGAATTTTCATAATATGTTGATTTCCAACTGGATTTAAAGTACCATTTGGAATTTTCCAACCATCTTCAGTAATTTTTCTGTGTTTTGGTGATTTTACCATCATATCTGCTGGTAATCTATGACAGAATGTTCCAACTTCTCTAGCTGTACCACAAGCACTTGGTTGACCAGTAAGTGAGAATGCACCATTTCCTGGTAATGCTTGTTTATTTAGTAAAAAGTGTACATTATATGATAAAGTATTTACCCAAGTTCCACGTGTATGTTGATTCATACCCATAGTCCAGAAAGAAACTACTTTTCTTCCTTTTTCTACATATAAATCAGCTAAGAATTGTAATTTCTTTTTAAACTCTTCAATATCTTCATCTGGATCACCTTTTGAAACTTTTGCAGTATAATCTAAAGTATAAGGTGCAAGGAATTTTTTGTATTCTTCAAAAGAGATTTCCCAGTGTTTAAGACCAGCTGGTTTATTAACCATATCATCACCAGCTTTATATCCATATGGTGCTAATGCTGGAGCTTCATCTTCAGATACTTTATGTACCATCTCATGATTTATTGTTTCCATCTCTTTTGCAGTATACTTACCTGCAGATCCATCAGGTCTAACTGGAGTAAGTGATTTCTCACCTTTTCTTCTCATACCATAACCCATATTAACTGGAGATGCAGCAAAAACTATATTTTTCTTAACAAAATCCCAATCAATAGCTTCAGGATGATTATAAACAATTTCTCTTGCAATATAATTCCATAAAGCTAAATCTGTATTTGGTTTGAAAATAATATTTGCATCACCAAGGTCACAAGTTCTGTGAGTATATGTTTGAATATTTACAACTTTTACTCTATCTGGATCAGATAATTTTCTATCTGTAACTCTTGACCATAAAATAGGGTGCATTTCTGCCATATTTGATCCCCAAGTTACGATTGTATCAGTTAACTCAATATCATCATAACAACCTGATGGTTCATCAATACCAAATGTTTGGTAAAAACCAACAACCGCAGATGCCATACAGTGTCTAGCATTTGGATCAATTGCATTTGATCTAAATCCACCTTTCATCATCTTTTGAGCTGCATAACCTTCCATTACAGTATATTGCCCAGAAGCAAATACTGCAACACCTTCAGGTCCAGATGCTTTTAATGCTTTTTTAGCATGAAATTCCATTTCATCAAATGCTCTTTTCCAAGAAACAGGAGCAAATTTTCCATGTTTGTCAAATTCACCTTTAGCATTTACTCTAAGAAGTGGAGTTTTAAGTCTATCTTCTCCATACATGATTTTTGCATTAAAGTAACCTTTGATACAGTTAAGGCCTCTATTTACAGGAGCTGCTGGATCCCCCTTAACCGCTACAATTTTTCCATTTTTCGTAGCCATCATGATACCACAACCCGTACCACAAAATCTACACGCTGCTTTATCCCATCGCCAACCATTTTGAGCATCTTTTGATGCTGCTTGCATTGATGATGGTACACTCATACCTACTGCTGCTGCTGCACTAGCCGCCGCAGAACTTTTAAGAAAATCTCTTCTTGAAAGTGCCATATTCTCTCCTTATGTATTTTGTCGTTATTAAACAATAAATTGTAGCTTTTTCAAGGTTAAAATTACTTGATATATGTCAAGATTATGACAAATATAAGTATTAAGTATATAAAGTGGGTAAAAAGGTAAATTAGGAGTATTTTTATCGGATATAAAATTGTGTATTATAATATGAGATCAAAAGATCTCATATTTTATTTTGTTCTTTGAACTAGGTACATTCCAATTGCTTGAAGTTTTTTCCCTTTTATGTTTCCACAAATTTTACTTTCTACTAAAAATGATTTAGCTTCAGCAGTAGATTCAAATGTTTTATTAGTTTTTTGACACATCTTTTTATACATCATAGCACCTTTTTTTATAGCTTTGGCTTGTCTTTTTTTAGTTGCAGCCATATCTTTTGCTAAAGATTTTTCTACCATTTTATATAGAGCATCAAATCTCATAATTTTCCCACCATTTTGTGCAGCAAATTTTTCAGCTGCTTGTTTAGTACCAAACGCATATTTACTAACTACACTCATAGTTCCAGGTTTTTTACTACCTACTACAAAATATGCATCTTTTGAATCTATAAATTTTAATGTTGTGTTATCAACTACTTTAAAATTTTCTAATTTTGTATTATTTACAACGGCATCTTGAATCATACAAACTATTGAACAATAGTGCTTACCATGATTTTTATGTGTTGCTGCATGATTTGTTTTATAAAACATTGGTAATGTCATACCACATACAGGACAATACATCTTATTTTTACCATCTTGTAGTATTGTTGCTTTTTCAACTGGCACCATTCTATAGTTTTTCATTGTTTTTTGCATTGGTTTATCCATTGCACTACTTATAACTAGTGAACCTAAAACTAATAGGCTAATTAATATTTTTTTCATCATTTCTCCTTTTGATATTTGAAACTCTAACAAATTATTGTTAATTAAATGTTAATTATTGATAAAGATTAATAAATAATTAATAAAAAAGTGATAAGATTACTGAATAATTCTTAGAAAATGTTTGGAGCTTATTAATGTATATAAAAAAGATATATATTGTATTGTGGATTTTATTTTTATCTACTAATATATATGGATATGAATTTACAAAAGTTGCAAAAACTAAGCCAATATTGATACAAGAAGGACAAAGTAAATATTGGTGTCCTGTATGTGGACACACTTTATCAAAATATTATAAAACAAATTATATAGCAAAACTTAAAAATGGAACCAAAAGACAATATTGTAGTCTAAGATGTTTGGTTACTGATTTAAATAATTATGGTATAGATTTAAGTGCAGTAGCTGTGATTGATGCTAAAACAGAAAAGTTAATAAATGCTCATGATGCCTATTTTGTAGTTGGTTCAAAAATAAATGGAACAATGAGTAAAAAAAGTAAATTAGCTTTTGCTTTAGAAAATGACGCTAAAAACTTTGTAAAACAATATAAGGGTAAAATTGTAGATTTTCAAGAAGCACTTAAAATGGCGCAAGACTCTTTAAAAATAGATAATAAAATACAAAAAAAACTAAAACAAAAAAAATTATATAAAATAGGTAAGAGAATTTTTAATAAAGTTTGTAATCAAGATATAGATATAGAGGATTATTTAGAGATAAATGAACTTAAATCTGCAATAGTAAATGAACATCTATGTGAACCATTAAATTATAAGCAACTTCATGCTTTAGCATTGTACTTATGGGAAAAACAAGCATTAGGTGATGGTGAAGATATTGAGGGTAGGGTTGAAGTAACTACTGATGAAAAATGTCCTGTGTGTGGTATGTTTACATATAAATATCCAAAATGGGCAGCACAAATATTTTTTAAACATGATAACCATGAGCATCATTATAGTTTTGATGGGGTAAAAGATATGATGAAATTTTATTTTAATCCTATGGCATGGGGAGACTATAAAAATAGTAAAAAAGAGAATATAACTAAGATTTTAGTTACAGATTATTATTCTCAAAAAGCAATAGATGCTACAAAAGCATATTATGTAATAGGAAGTGATGTATATGGACCTATGGGAAATGAACTAATACCTTTTGAAAATAAAGATGATGCAAATACCTTTAAAAATGACCATAGAGGTGAAAAAGTTATACAATTTGAGAATATATTAGAAGATGAAGTTTATAAACTTGATACAGGAAAATAGATGAATAAAAAAAGTCATTTTTTAATATATTTTATATTATTCTTGAGTTCTACTTTAATAGCACAAATTTTATATTTAAATAGTGTCAAATCTAATACTAACGAACAATTAAAAAAGAAAAATCAATTTGTAAAGTTAGTGGGTCTTCCAGATTTAGCAATTTGTACAGAAGCTTCATATATTAGACATAGAAGTTTAAGTGATTTAAGCTCTATTTATAAAGATGATTCAATATTAAGAGAATATTTTCCCTCTTCATATGCATATAATCATTCTGGTTTGTATAATAAAATATCTTCAAAGGTTGTAAATGTTAAGTAAAATAAATCTATATTTAGTGCAATATGCCATTGGTTCCATATTAAGAGCTAAATACAAATCCCTTTTTATTACTATAATATTTACTTTTTTGACTTTTTTATTAACATCAATATTTTTTATATCTAATTCAATCAAATATGAACTAAATAGTACGGTTGAGTCTTTACCTCAAATTATTGTACAGAAAATAAAAGCAGGTCGTCAATATGATATTGAAGTAAATAATATAGAACAAATATTAGAATTAAATGGCGTAGTTGATGCAGTTGCCAGAGTTTGGGGATATTATTATTTTGAAAATGCTGGAGTTAATTTTAGTATTGTTGGGCTTAATCAATATGAAACACAGTATAAAAAAAGTTTTACTAATATAGTTGAAAAATTTAATTTAGATAAATTAAGTAAAAATCCATCAATGGTAGTAGGACAGGGTGTATATAAAGTGTTAAATGACAACTATTATACAAAATATTTTAATTTTATAAAACCTGATGGAACTTTTAAGCAAGTTGATATTGCTGGTATTTTTGATTCAAATATTCAATTAGAATCAAATGATGTTATAGTTTTACAACAAGATATAGCAAGACAAATTATGGGTATGCGTGAAGACATGGCAACTGATATTGTTGTAAAAGTTGCAAACCCAAAAGAGATATTAATGATAGCTTCTAAAATAAAATTGATGTTTCCTGATACTAGAGTTATTACAAATGAAGATTTAAAAGTGAGTTATGACAATATCTTTGATTATAAAAGTGGAATATTTTTAGCTTTATTTATTATAAGTTTATTTACATTTTTTATAATAATATATGATAAAAGCAGTGGTTTAAGTAGTGAAGAAAAAAGAGAGATTGGTATATTAAAAGCTGTGGGATGGACTGTAGATGATATATTAAAAGAAAAATTTTATGAAGCATTTATTATCTCATTTATTGCATATTTATTGGGTGTAATATTAGCTTTTACTTTTGTGTATATATTTCAAGCACCAATACTAAGAGATATATTTGTAGGATATTCACAATTAAAAACAACTTTTGAATTACCATTTATATTTGATATACAAACATTGTTTTTAGTATTCTTTTTAAGTGTACCAATTTATATAGCTGCAACAATAATTCCATCTTGGAAAAGTGCGACTATTGAAACAGATGAGGCGATAAGATAATGATAAAATTAAAAAATATTACCAAAATATATCAAATGAATAAAAATGATAAAGTAATAGCTTTAAATAATATAAATTTACACTTTAAAGAGGGTGAACTTATAGTCTTAAAAGGTTCAAGTGGTAGTGGAAAAAGTACTATACTATCTTTAATTGCAGCTTTAAGTAAACCTACTAGTGGTGAAGTAATTGTAGATGAAAAAAGAATTTCAAAGTTACCAGATAATTTTGCTGCATTATATAGACGAGAAAATATAGGCTTTGTATTTCAAAAATATAATTTAATACCAACTTTAAGCGTTAAAGATAATATTATACAGCCATTAATTCCAGCTAATCCTCCTGAAGATGAGTTAAAAGTAAAACTAGATAATGTAATGAAAAGATTTAGTATAGAGCATAAAAAAGATTTGATTGTTAGAAATTTATCTGGTGGAGAGCAACAAAGAGTTGCAATTGCAAGAGCTCATATAAATAATCCCAAAATTATAATTGCAGATGAACCAACAGCAAATTTAGATGAAAAGTTATCTTTAGATTTTATAAAAATCTTAAAACAATTAAAAGAATCAAATAAAACTATAATAGTTGCAACTCATGACCCTTTATTTTTTGATTTAGATTTTGTTGATAAAGTTATAGAGATTTATAATGGGAATATTGTTGAATGATTTTATCACCTGAAGTTATTTCTATATTAATACTTGATATAGTATTTGTATTTTTTGCATTAATTGCTTTTTATTTAAGTATTAGAATATCATTGTATTGGGATATAAATTCAACATCTAAGATGCAATATACACTTGAAAAACAAAGTTCATTAGCTGCAACTATTATAAAATATATATTTATTATAAAATTACCTTTATTTTTATTTTTTATTTTTACTTTAGATAAAATATCTAATGTTTTAACTGGAGCAATGTGTGCAGCTGGAGTTGTTGATGCAACATCGTATGGTACATATCTATTTATTTTAAAGATTATAAATATATATTTATTTGGATATTGGTTAATGTTGCATTATTTAGATATAAAATATGAAAATTTACCATATGTCAAATTAAAATTTAGATTTTTTACTATAGCATTTTTTGTATTTATTAGTGAGATTATTCTTGAAATCTTGATGTTTTCATCTATTGATATATCAAAAATGGTAAGTTGTTGTGGAACTTTATATTCAAGTTCAGCAACTTCTGTAATCTCTTCAATATTTTTGATACCTACATCAGTATTATTAAGTCTGTTTTATGGTATATTTTTGATGATGATATGTTTTTACTATTTAAAAAATAGATATATGTTTAGTATTATGAATTTTTTATTTATAATCGTATCAATAATAAGTCTTATATCATTTTTTGGTACATACATTTATGAGTTACCAACTCATCATTGTCCATTTTGTTTTTTACAAAAAGATTACTATTATGTAGGGTATTTGATTTATACATTATTGTTTATTGGTACATTTTATGGGATAAGTGTTGGAATTATAAAACAAAAAAATCAATATATTCAAAAAAAATTGAATATATCATTGATATTTAATTTATTGTATGTAATATTAGTAAGTGCATATCCACTTATTTATTATATAAAAAATGGTGTATGGTTATAAATTATAAGAAATAAAGAGGAAATATGAAAAAAATATTAATAAATAGTATTGTTAGTTTATCATTATGTTCAAATGTAGTAGCAAGTGAAGAGTTATCAATAAGACAGCAAGATGTATCACCGCAACAGCTTCAAAAACAAAATAAACAAGTGGTAAAATTAGCTGCACTTGAAGAATCAAAAAGTGTACCACAAAAAATTGATAAATATACAACTATTGTAGATATAAAGGCAAAAGACACTACATTAATTTATACTTTTGAGATAAATACAGGTGTAAAAAGTGATGAAGCAATTATTAAAGAGGATCATTCACGAATGAAAAAAGCTGTTACTCAAGGTATTTGTAGAAGTTCAAAAAGATTTATGGATGCACAAATTACAAAAGTATATAGATATATTAGTGCTGTATCAAAAAAAGAATTATTTAAATTTGTTGTTAATCAAGATGTATGTTCAAAACTTAATAAGGATTATTAATGAGGATTTTTAGTTTTATATTTTTATTTATTATGTTATTTCTTTCTGGTTGTGAGCAAACCAAAAAAGATGGTGTAGCAAAAGTACACTGGGATAGAGATATGTGTGCTAGATGTGTGATGGTTGTTAGTGATAGAAAAAATACAGCTCAAACAAGAGATCCAAATACTGGTAAAGTATATATGTTTGATGATATAGGGTGTATGATACTTTGGTTCAAAGATGAACAAATACCTTGGAAAGATAAAGCCAAAATTTGGATAACAGATGTTAATTCAGGTGAGTGGATTGATGCAAGAACAGCGTTTTATGATACAACAAATATAACACCTATGGCATATGGATTTTCAGCCCATAAAACAAAAGATACTATTAAAGAAGGTGAAGAGATAGTTGATTTTAATGAGATGGCAAGAAGAGTTATAAAAATAGGAAAATAAACTTATTTTTTAAACATTAGTGGTTTTGTATCTTCAATAAGAAGTGATGGTTCTATAAAAGGTGCTAGTTGTCCTAAAAAGTTTAATAAACTCATAATAGGACTAGCATAAAAAAATTTTACTTTTGGATTATAGTGCCATAGTTGATCAGCATATTGGTATATTCTATGTGTTGTATTACCTATATTATCTTTGTTTGAATCAAATCCTGTATAATAACTCCAATAATTGTATTGTATAATATTTGTATTTGAGTAGTATCCCGCTAGATCTTTAACTATATCATCAATATTATTATCAAAAATATTATTTGTGATTGTATTATCTTTTATTGTTTGATGAAAATGAATAGCTTCTTTATTATATGAGATGGTATTGTTTGTAATATATCGTTTCATCCCTTTTGCTTTTTCACCACCATCTATATATATTGCCTTTGCATTAAATTTTAATATATTATGATCCAATACAAAATTGGATACACCACTAATTACTATTCCAATCCCAGCAGCGCCCTTTGAACTTAATATCTTATTATTAGATACAATCATATCTTTTGCTCCCATAACCATGATAGCTACAGAGTTATGTTTATATGTATTGTGTTTTAATATATTATTATGACTATTTTGTATATGTGTGGCAAATCTATTGTTTGTAAATCTATTGTTTGCGAATTTATTGTTATTGCTATAATTTAGTGTTATATCTCTTGAGTTATTAATAGTATTATTATTAAATATATTATTATTTGCATAATACAGCTTTAAAGCATTTCCTCTTAATGTAATATCAATATCTTTAGAGTTTATAAAGTTGTTTATAATTTTTGAATTATTTACTATATTCATATCTATGCCATATAGATTATCTATAATTTTACAGTTTTGTATAGTGCAATTTGAAGAGTTATTTATAGATATACCAGCATCAATACTCGTCATCATATTGCCACTATTTGTAATAGTTAAATTTTTTAAAATGACATTTGAGCTATTAATAGTAACTACACTATTTTTTTGTTCACCTTTTATAATAACATTTGAATCTTTACCTAGTATAGTAAGTGGTTTATTTATAATTATATTTCCATTATAAATACCACTTGAGAGTTTAATTGTGGAGTAAGGTTTTGCTTTATTAATAGCTTTTTGTAAGCTATTAGAATAGGAAAAAGAGATAAAAATTAAAATTGATATAACTATTTTCATATTTATCTCTTAAGCAGTAAAAATAGATTTTAATAAAACCTATGAATCTCTTCTAAAATATTAGCAAATTCCATATCATCACCTTTTTGCTTTAAAAATTCAGTTAGATATTTTTGGCTATCTTCTATAGTTTTTGTTTTTTCTATCTCTAATAGTTCTTTGTATAAATCAGCTATAATCTCTATAGCATGTTTTGATATAGTTTTTCTTGATGCATGATATCCTATAATTTTACCAGTATCAGTATCTTTTCTAATTTCAAACTCTGTAAATATCCAATAATATCGTCCATCTTTTGCAAGATTTTTAACTACGGCATTTATATTTTTACCTTGACTTATTGTTTCCCATAGTAATTTAAATACAACTTTTGGCATATCTGGATGTCTTACTATATTATGTGGTTTACCTATTAGTTCTTCTAGTGTATAACCTGATACTTCCATAAAATAATCATTAGCAAATGTAATTCTACCTTTTTCATCAGTTTCACTTACGATATATCGATTTGGATCTAATATTATCTCTTCATCTATTGGTGTTGGTTTAATCATATTTTATCCTTTTATATTCTACCATTTATAAGTCTAATTAATGCATCTTTTACTTCATCAAATTTAAATATTCTTTTTCCACTATATTTTTTTGCAAATGCTTTTGCATCATCTTCATTTCCAATTGCTACAAGATCATCCCCTGCAGGTGAAATTGCTCTACTTCCATATATAAAGAATGCTTCTTTTGCATTAATTGGTTTCATTGTAATATAATCAGTTACAACAATATCTTTAAAGTCTTTTTCACTTTTAACACCTACATCATACCATTTCCCAGGACGGTGATAAAATTCAAACATTGATTTTGGGCTTGAAAAATATACAGTCTTACCATTTTTAAGAGTAATTTTAGCTACCCATTTTGGATCTTTGTATACTTTGAAGTGTCGTACTAAACAGATTGTATCTTTTGTATAATCCATAGTGTATGTTTGTTTAACTTTTGGTGGTAATAAATTAGTAGCATGTAATAATCCACTTAATAATATACCAACTAACAATATCTTTTTAATCATTTTATAACTCCTTAAACTAAATCTTTCTTTTTAAATATATTAAAACCAAGATATGAAAATACTAAACCAAGTGTAACAGGATAAAGTATTGATAATACTACAAAAGTTGATTGTTTCATAGAATCTAATATATAAAAGGCAACAGGACCCATAACTGTAAGTTCTGGATCAAATAGTGAAATAGCTGCAACTCTAAATATCTCCATAGGATTTATCATTGCTATAAATATAATAAGTTGTTCATCAAATCTTTGTTGCATCATTAAAGATATAAGCGCTATATCAATAAATGCTAAAAGTGCAATCCATACAAAAAAAGCAATTCCTAGAGCAACTTCACTTGATTTTACAAAAGATGAAACAAAAAAAGCTATACCTAAAAATGCACTACTCATAGCAAATAAAAGTCCAGTATATAAAAAGAATATATTCCATGGTATATCAGCACCTTTAATTGCTCCATAAACAATTGCAGCAATCATAGCAAATATTACAGGGATATATACAGTGATAAATCTTCCAATAATTTTACCCCAGTAATATTGTTTTAATGAGATTGGAAATGATAGCATATATTCTAATACATGACTATCTCTATCTCCAGAGATTGAACGCACTGTTGTAATAAGTATAAATATTGGTAATATTACAATTGTAATTTGTATATACATAAGTAGTAATCTACTTAATCCACTAAACCCCATTACTTGAGATTCTGTAACTCCAGCTATAAAAAATAAAGCTATAAGCCCACCAAAAACCACTGAATAAACTAAAAACCATTTGGCTCTTATTGATTCTTTTAAATCTAAATATGAGATTAATAATAAATTATTCATATGTTTCCTCTAATATCCTAATATTTGTTTTCTTATTTTTGGGTTTGCCATATGCTCACCTCTTAACATTCTAATTATTACTTCACCAAATTTTATGCAATCTTTACACGGTTTTTCATATGCAGAAAATCCGTATAACATTGGAGTTTTTTCATTAATTGTAAAATTTGCTTGAAATGGATCGATAAATTTTTTTGTATCATTTGTAAATATCTTGGCTTTTATATTTTTTAGATCAATTTTATTATCTTTTGCCCAAAGTATCATACATCCTACATCATCAAAATATACAGTACTACCATTCTCATCTAATTTTGATGTATTAATATTAGATTTTGGCAATGGCATATTGCATTGAGGACAAATATGTTGATCCTTTTTTGCTTGCTCATCTGTTTTTGGTTTTGATGATCCACAGCCACTAATAATAAATGACAATAATATAGTAAAAAATAGTTTAATGAACAATTTCATCTGATATAATTTTCCCTAAATCCATATAAATTTGACGGTTAACTAATTGTTCAACCTCTTCTAGTCTATGTGTTACAAATAATAATACTTTATCATCTTCATTTTGTTTTAATAATCTATAAAAATCATCTCTTGCTTTTGGATCAAGATTTGCAGTTGGTTCATCATATATGATAATATCACTTTTTTTAGCTAAACTAATAGCAATAAGAAGTTTTTGTTTCATCCCACCACTTAATTTAAAAAATGATTTATTCATATTTGTATTTATATCTAGTTTCATCTCGTTGGCATAGTGTTTAATAAGTTCTTTATCAACCTTTGCACTAGTACTAATATATGAGATCAATTCAGAAATACTTAATTTAATAGGTGGTGGAAGCTGAGGTACAAAACTAATATTTTGTAATACCTTTACTCTATCATGAATAGGATTTAAACCATCTATTAAAACTTCCCCCTTTGTAGGATGGTAATATCCTAAAATAGATCTAATAAGAGTAGTTTTACCAGCTCCATTTGCACCCATTAATGCAATGGAATCATTTTTATTAAAATCTACATTTACATTATCTAAAGATATATGTGAACCAAATTTTTTAGTTAAATTTTTTATTTTTATCATAATTTATACTAGACCTTTTAATCTGAAATCAAAACTCAATGCATCTGCATGACATACATCAATACATCTTCCACATAGTGTACAATCTGCACCACTAATATATGCAGTTTTTATCTCTTTTTCACTAATTTGTTTTTTATATTTTGCTTTAGTTATCTCTAAAACTTGATTTTCAAAACATACATCATGACATACCATACAGCTATCACAATTATCATTCCACTGAACTCTAAGTGCTGATACTTTCCCAATATAACCATAAGTGGTACCTATTGGACATATGTATGTACACCATGCTCGACGTGAAAAGAAAACTTCCATAGCAAATACAACAACAACCCAAATTAGAGCAACACTCCAACCATAAGCAATCATTCTACTTAAAATACCTACTACATTAAATGTTTCAAATACTAAGTAACCACTTGTAAAACTTAGAAGTAAAAATACTGCCCAGAAAATATGTCTAACTCTATGGTCAAATTTTCTACTTTTGATTATTTTTTTATTTACTAATGTATTGTGCCATTTTTCACCTATTTCACTAAGTATACCATATGGACATACCCAAGCACAATAAGATCTTCCTCCAAGTAAAAGATATACAATTACAATAGTTGTAGTTCCTATAATCATATTAATTGGTATATGATAAGTAGCCAAAAATACTTCTAAAGTCATAAAAGGATCAATCATATGAAATCCTAAAAATCTTGATCCACTTAAAGTTCCTTCAAGCATTTGTAAATCAATAAAAAATGATAAGAAAAAAAGAAGATGAATAGAAATTACTAAAATCCATCTTTTCATTCTATAACTAAACTTTCTTTTACCATCTTTTGTAACATCAAAAAATGTATCCCAAAAAGTTGTATTTTTTATTGTTGCCCGATTATTATACTTATCCATTTTATTTTCCTAAAGTATTATTTGTTTTCAAGTGCTTTAGCACGTTCAGGGAATTCTCCAATCTCTTTTGCCAATTCTCTAAAATCAGATTCATCTAATGACATTAATAAACCTTTCATAATAATATTTTCTTTTCTACCAGCTTTAAAATCAACCAAATCTTGATAAATAACTTCTTCGCTTTGTCCAAAAAGTTTTGGTCCCATCATAGGTTTTCCATTTTGAAAACCACTACCATTAACACCATGACAAGAAGAACATTTACTTTTATATTTTTGACTAACTTTAAATGCTCCAGCATTTCCTGCTTTTTCTCTTAATGCATTTAATGCATCATTTTCTTTTTCTCTATCAGATTTCTCTTTAGGTTTAGTCTCTTGTGCATTTGCTGTTCTATTACCAATATCTGCTATAACTTTACCATGCTCTCCTCCGTGATATGCACCACCTTGTGAAGCAGTATATGCCATAAGTGCTAAAACAATTAATGTTGAAATTCCTGCTATTATATTTTTCATTTTCTTGCTCCTAGTTTTTCTATCTCATTATTAAATTTGTATATCTCTTGTGCTATCTCTTTTATTTGTTGATCACTCATCATCTTAATTAAATCATCCATTAAAGGGTTTGATTTTTTCCCACTTTTAAAATCATTAATTGCATTATAAATAAAATCAGCATCTTTACCTAAAAGTGATGGTCCTACCACTCCATTTGCATAATCATCATGACAAGCAGAACATTTTAATTTAAAATTTTTACTTAATTGTTTTACTATTAAAGATATCTGAACTCTTTCATATGGACTTCTAATATGCATATTAGCATCTAAGATTGTTCTAGGTTTTTCTCTTACAGAAGCATCATTATTTGCTGGTTGTGCATTTTGAGAGTATTCACTATTTACATTATAATCATAATAATATGCTTTGCCATCTTTTACTTGAAGCTTTGTTTTAGCTTTTTCTTTTACTTTTATCTCATTTGCATTTGTGTTTTGTTCAATCTCAATTTGAGGATTATTATTTGTTGCTAAAGTCTTACTTTCTTTTGTATCACTTTGTTTTTTATCACCACAACCAATAAAAGCAACTAAACATAGTGTATATATTAGTAATTTCATACTCTTTTTCCTTTTTCATAATAATCTTCATATGTTAATCTTGGTTTTATAACTATCGAAGGAGTTTGCGTAGGACATACCTCTTGACATACTCCACATCCTGTACATCCATCATAGATTTCAGGTCTAATTATTCCAACTTTCGTTCTAACCATTTCAATAGCACCTAGAGGGTTTGGCATAGGACACATATCTGCACATAAACTACAAGCTTTTCCTTCATATGATTCATATTTTTCTAAAACTTTTTCTTCATATTGAGTTACATTTGTTTGATTTGTTAAAAATTCTTTCATTTTTTTAGCATGTCCCTTAGGTACAGGTTTTCGCTGAACTGCAAGACAAGATCTTGGGTGTTCAAGTACTGCTATTCCCATTTTAATATCAGTTGCTTTTTCTGTATGATGATCTAAAGCTCCACTTGGACAAGCTAATACACATGGTACTGCTTCACAAGCATAACATCCTCTTTCATTTGCATCTATATAAGGAGTTCCTACTCCATGTCCTTTACCAAAATCTGATAATTTTATAGAGTGATATGGACATACTTGTAAACACTGTCCACATTTTATACATAGTGCTAAAAATTCATCCTCTTCAACAGCACCTGGAGGTCTTAGACGATTTTCTGCTCTAACTCCCATAGGGCTAAAAGCGACTCCTGCACCTGCAGCTAGTGCCAATATTCCAATAGTTGAATATTTTATAAAATCTCTTCTATCTGTTTTAAACTTTGCCATATTGTTTTATCCTTTGCCTATATAAATCTAATTTGTTTTATCTTGTTTTATTGATACAAGTGGTCTTTGATCTTCTAATAAAAATAGTGGTTTAGAAAATGGAGCTAATTTTGCTAAAAAATTTAATAGTGATATTACAGGAGATCCATAAAAAAATTTTACATCAGGATTATATATCCAAAGTTGATCAGCATATTGATAAACTCTATGTGGAGTATCTCCTATATTGTCATTATTCTTATCAAACCCCTCATAGTTATCCCAATAGTTTTCTACTATTTCATTTTCGTTTGTTTTACTACCTCTACTATCATTTACAATATCTTCAATATTACCCATAATAATGTTTTTCTTAATAATATTATTCTCACTTAAAGAGTGAAAATGCATAGCTTCACTATTATATAGAATTTTATTTCCAATTATCCAGTCATGAGTATCTGGTTCAAATGGACTTCTATCAATATAAAAACCTTGCGCACAGTATATAACTGTATTATTCTTAAGTGTAAAATTTGATACATCTTTAAGACCAATACCCATACCAGTAGCTCCAAGTGAACTCTGCACTGTATTATTAGTTGCAATAGTGTCTTGTGAATACATAAAGAATATACCAACTGAATTATATTTGTAAGTATTATTTCTAACTATATTTTTACCAGCATACATAAAGTGTAAAGAATATCTATTATATTCCCCATAGTTTTCCTCAATAATATTACCATGAGAATACCATACAACCATATCTCTTGATTTTTTTAATGTATTTTTCTTGATTAGATTATCATTACTATACCAAAGTCTAAGTCCATCACCTCTTAATCCTAAATCTACATCTTTTGATGTGATATTATTATTTGAGACAATAGAATTATTTACCATTTGTAAATCAATACCGAATAAACAATCTTTTATAGTACAGTTGCTAATTTCATTTTGTTTTCCATCACTTAGTTTGATAGCAGAATCAAGATTTTCATGTCTATCACCGCTGTTTATTATAGTTAAATTTTTTAATGTTATATATGAACCTTTTGCTACTATTACAGTACCTTTATTTTGCCCATCAATAATAACACTATCACTTTTTCCTATGATTGTAAGAGGTTTATTAATAGTAATATTACCTTTGTATACTCCAGCAGGAAGTTTAAGAATAGATCCTGCTGGTGCTTTATTTATAGCATCTTGCAATATATTTGCATCTGCATAGATAAAACATAAAAAACTAATAATTAAACTTCTTAACACTTGATTTTCCTATTAATATTTATTTTGATTGATTTGTTTCATTCATAGCTTTTTGTTTAGCAAAAAATGCTAATAAGCTAAGTAAACTAATTGCTACAATCATATAAAATCCAATAGTAGGATAAGAGTGTGTAGTAAACTGTGCAATTTTACCATCTCCAAATACTGTTGGCATAAATGGTTTTATTTTAAATGCACCCCAGTCATGAAGATTATGTCCAAACCAATATAGCCAATAAGAGTAATCAGCTATAAATAATAGTGGTAAAGATGCTGGAATTAACATAAGATAATTTAAGATTTTATTATTATAAATCATAAATAAAATCATACATAAAGATAATCCTAATAAAGCATAAATACCTATTTCTCTTTCTATATGTCCACCAACCCACATAGGATCCATACCTACATAGTGATTGATTGTATTCATCTCATGAACTTCTCCACTATATCCATCAAAATGGAAAAATACTGGAATACCTTCAGGGAATGCTTCTTTTGGATAATTTGGTGCTTCAAGTGATACTGCCCAAATAGGAAGTGACGCTACACCAATTTCAGCTGATGACTCTATCATCTTATCTAGATTGTTATGTGCGTCTTTTTCTGTAGTAACACTTTTGTATCTACCTTTATTGTATAAATTCCAAACAGACTTACTGATAGATGAAATCTCTTCACTTTTGCCGTCATTTACTTTATTTAAAACTCCATGAAAAGCTATCATAGGGAATGTAAAAGAAACTGTCAAGATAATTAAAGCAAGAAGTGCAAAAATTCTGGCTTTGATAAAACTTGGATGCATATTTATTCCTTGTGTGTAATTTTATTAGTTAAGATAAGAATAACATTTATATGACATAAGCTATACTTATTTTAATTATAAATAAGAAAAATATTCTTAGTAAGGAATTATAACGAAATTGGGATAAATAAAAGATGATATATATCAAGTAATATAATAAAAAAGGGGGAATGGATAAATCCAATTCCCCCTTTATATTGAAGTTTAACTATATTCTATATTTTAGAATAAATTTGCATTCTCATCTACCCATTTAAGGTATTCAATAATGTCTTTAACTTCTTCTTTATTCATATGTTGGTTAGGCATTCTTAGATTAAAGTAATCAATCATACCTTTTACATAAGGTTCTTTGTATTTAGATGAAGGATCAAGTACAAAATCAGCTACCCATTTTTCAGCATTTTCATGTCTTTGAAGAACACCAGTTAAATCTGGTCCTGAAGATACTTTACCGATAACGTGACATCCACCACATCCACCTTCTCCAAATGCTCTTTCACCTCTTTGAGCTGAAGTACTTTGTTTAGTTGCAATAAGTCTAACTAGGGCATCTTTTGCTCTAATACCAACATCTGCAGTTTTAACCATATATTGCCAAATCATATTTTCAAATAAAATAGCTTTTTCATAATCACCAGCAGCTACTGCTTCATCAGATTTTGCTTTTTGCTCTTTAATTTTTCCATATTGGTCAAATGCATCAGTTACAAGATCAGCTACAACTTTATGTTTATCAAAATGATTTTCTTTTAAGAATTTTACAACAGATTGAATAACAGCATCAGTAGCAGCATTTACTGCAACAGTTTTGTCATATTCTGCTTTTAATTCTTCTTTACTCATTGTTTTCATTTTAAGTTTTTGTGCTGAAGTATATTTTTTATTTGGATCTTTAACCATTAAGTAACCCATCATTTCTAAGTGAAGTGCAGAACAGAACTCAGTACAGTAGTAAGGGAATACACCCTCAATATCAGCATTGAATTTAAGTTCGATTGTTTCACCTGGCTCTAATGAACCATGAATATCAAAGTGGTCAACTGTAAAACCATGAGTTTCATCTTCAGCTCTTTCTAAGTTAGTTAAGTAAAAAGTAACTGTGTCACCTTTGTTAACTGTAACTCTTTCAGGATTGATGTGAGATCTAACCATAGTAGCGTATACTGTTACATTGTTTCCATCTCTTTCAATTCTTTCTTGACCAGCTAAAGTTTTACCAACATGTGGTTTACCAGTTTTTGTATTAGTTCCCATTTTATATCTAACTTCTGGGTGTAGCTTTTCAGCTCTAATAGCAACTGCTTGATGTGGTTCACCTAAAGGAATTGGCATATCATATAAAAGATCCATAGTTTTACCACTAATATCAATTAATTGGTGATTTTGTGGGTGTAATGGACCAACATTTTGGAATCTATCAATAGCAAGTTTATTTAAAGAGATAATATATTTACCTTGAGGATCAGCAGATTTACCTTCCATTCCACATAAATGTCCAACATTGTAGTGAACATTTTCTTTATCTAAAACTTTTAGTTTTTTATAGTTCCATTTTACAATTTGTGAATCAACGTAAAGTGAAGTATAAATTTCACCATCTACATTTGAATATTGATTATGCAATGGCCCAAGTCCTAATTCCACTTGACCATGAAGTGAAGATTTCATATCAAGAATTGGAATACCATAAGGATCTTTACCAGCAAATGTTTTACTATCAATTAATTTTTTAATTTTTGACCATTTGTAAACTGAAGCATGAGTATCAAGCTTACCACAAACTGTAATATATTCACCATCTGGAGATACATCTACACCATGTGGTGATTTAGGCTCAGGAATTAAAAATAATGCATTATTTTTAACTGCAACATCCATAGGCACAATTCTCATACCATTTACTACTTTTACATTTTTGTCATTTTTAGCTAATTTAGCTAATTTTTGCCAGTTATATACATGTAAGAAGTCAGTATCATTTCTTGAACAACCAGCTTCAAATGGAGGCATACCAACTTCTATACCACCTGTATACATTTCACTATTAAATGAGTTTGTAAATCCCCAACCATAAGAAGCACCTTTACCTGCATCAGATAAATCTTGCATATATGGAGGTAATTCTAAAGTAAATGATTTATTCTCTTTAATTCTACCTTCGTTAGAATCAAATTTCCAAAATGTTACTCCACCTCTATATGTTTCTTTATATTCTTCTATTGGGTGATAATTATTGTCAAATGGCGCAGCATATTGACAAGCTTCTAAGATATATTCAGAATTTGGAGTAAAAAATGCTCCACCATGCTCTGATTTTAGAACAGGGTTAACAACTATTTGTTTAGTTTCAAAATCTAGTAAATCAATAACAGCAACTCTTGGATTAGCTTTATCATTGATAACTAACCATTTACCATCATATTTACCATCTTTTTCAGAAAGTGCAGGGTGATGTGTATCTCCCCAATTTATCTCTCTACCTCTGATGTTACCTTGTCTTAATACTTTTTTACTGTCTTCATCATAACCATACCCTTGCCAAGGTTCAGGTGTAAATACAGCAATGTATTTTAATATTTTCATTGATGGCACACCATAAACAATCATTTGCCCAGATTGACCACCAGAACTAAATATTACAAATTCATCTCTAGCACCAGTTGGTAGATATGTTTTTGCAGCACGAATAACATCGTTCTCAGTTAACCCTCTTTTTTTCATTATCTTAGATAGTTCTCCACTACTAGCAAACGCCGTTGATGCAGCAATAGTAGTACCAAGAACTAAAGTAGATAATTTACTAAAAGTCTTATTCATCTCTCTCTCCTTTTATATTTTCAAGTAATTAAAATTACTCAAATAATATGTAATGATAATATATTCCAATTGACAATAATTTGACAAAGGTCAAATTATTAGATTAATTTTGTAAATTTATTATTAATTAAAAATTTTATTTAATTCTTTTATATTGCTTATGTAAAAAATATTTTTTATAATGCCATTTTTTAATTTATATATAGTAATTTTAGAATCTTTTTTTGTAAATCTATGATCGTTTTCATCGTTGATTAATAAGATCTTATGTTTATATGTTTTCATTTTTGGTATGGCAAAGAATTTAGTAAGAATAGATGGCATATCTGTTATATTAGCAATAAATACAGATTTATGTTGTTCTAAAAAATTATCTTTTTTAGATTTTAGAAATTTATTTATATCTGTACTTGTACCTTTTTCAAATGATACAATAATTGTTTGTATATTTTCATCTATAGTGTGGAGTTTATTAAATTGATCTGGAATTAAAAAGCTACTTATATGATCAGATATTTTGAAATTATTTGCAAAAACATAGAGTGATATAAAAATTATGATAAAAATATTTTTAATCAAATTATTACTTTTGGTAGTTTACTAATTTGTTAATATCATATTTTAAATTATCTAATTTAGATGTAATGTTCATAAGTTCGTCTAGAGATTCTATAATTGCATCCTCTTTCTTTGTAAGTTCTACATCAATATCTTTATTTTGTATATATATTAGTTCTAAAAATTCTTCTATATTATTTTCTATTTGTTTTAAAGATTGAGTTGTGTGTTCTATTGAATTTGTTGAATAATCAATTGAATTATTTATTTTATCTAGTAAAATATTAAAATTATTAGAAGCTTCCGAAATATCTTTGTTTTTTGATGCTTCTTTTAAAGGTTCTAAATCCTTAATACTTGAGTTTTTTATAATTTTATTTGATCTATTTGTAAATTCATTTATAAAAGTAAGAATAACTTTGATTTGTGTAAAGAGATATATTAATAATAAAATTAAAATTATAAATAAAATGTATTGTATATTTTTATATGTATTAAGAATATTATTAAAATAAACCTGGTGAATCTTTTTTAACTGATCAAATTTAATAATTAATTTTTGATTTTTATTATAAATATCGTTTACTAATTTTTCAAGAAGTATACTAGTATATGCAGTTATAGATTGTTTTTGTGATAAAAAGCTATTAACATCTAAATAAAATTCATTCCAAAGTTTTAATATCTCTTGACTTTGATTTTTTACTAAAATAGATGGTATTTGAGAAAGGTTTTTATCTCTATTTTCTAGATTTGCCATAAATCCTTTAATTGCTTTATCTAAATTTTTTGTTGAGATGTTATCATGTTTATATATGTAAAAAATATTTTTTGATATTTCTTGAGTGTAAGCTTCTTGTTCAGAAATGGTATTTAAAATATTTGTATTGATTTTATTTTGATTGCTAATATATGAAGATAAAATGGCTAAAATAATAGATAAAATAAATATAAATAAACCAATAATTTTAATTTTTTTCATTTTACCACTCCTGATAGATAGATTTTAAATTTGGATTGTCCAATATAAGAACTTTTCCATGTACTATACTAATAACATTATTTCGTTTTAATCTATTTAAAACTCTTGATAAAGTTTCTGGTTGGATATGTAAAATTAATGAGACTTCATGTCTTTTAAGTTTATTAAACATTTGTAAATCTGTATCTAACATCATAGCAACCTTTGATACAGCATCAAATATAAATTCTCTATTGATTAATGTTTGCATCTGTTTTGATCTTTGTATAACTTCATTTGCTAATTCTATACATAAAATATTATTATTAATAAAAAAATCTTTAAATGATTTGTAATTTATACTTAAAATAATAGAGTCTTCAATTAGTTCAATATTTGAAAAAGATGTAATAGTATCTGTATGAATATCTGATATTTCAGAGATCATATTATTCTTATATATATAGTATAAAAAAATCTCATTTTCATGTTTATCTATTTTATATGCTTTTGCTAATCCGTTTATTATAAAATATAGTTTTGTATTTAAATCTTTTTCATAATTTAAGATATAACCTTTATCATGATTTACTATTGTAGAAATAGAAGATAATTGTTGTATTTGTTCATTATTTAATGATTTGAAAAAATCTAAATTAGTTAACGCATCTACGATAGACAAAAGAACTCCAGTATTTATAAAATATTATTTGATTGTATCCATTTTTTTTTAAATTACTATTGATGATTGTCAAGTAAATATTAAAAATTTGTGAATTTTTCAAAGTTTACTTAAACTTGATTCTAGTCAAGAAAATTCATTTTTAATTAAGCTAGAATTTTATCATAGTTTAATATAAATACAAAAAGGAGAGTTATGGATTTAGAACAAACACATCTGATCGTAAGACCAGAGATAGCAGTAAATGATTTTCTTTGGGTCTTTTTAGATGGCGCTTTTGTACTTATATTTGGACTGTTTTATGTAGCGTTCTATACGCTTGTAAAAATGGAAAAGCTTAATAAGAATTATGTCTATGTGGCATATGCTTTTTGGGCTCTTCAAGCATATTGTATGTATTCGTTAGGTTTTATGATTCAAAGTAATGACTTTACAGTTAAAGTTATGATGATGGCGATGTTAGCATTTTTAGTTGTGCCTCATCTATATTATTACTTGATGATTCAAGCCGATAAACGGTACGAGCAATAAAAAATAAAAGGAGAACATGTGTCTAAAAGAACAGTTTCAGTATGGACCGACAACCGATTTTGGGCTAGATCAGCTGCGTGGGTAACTGGATTTGCATCTATTTTATTAATATGGTTAACATTTGATACAATGGGACAAATTAGTATGGGTACAGATGCTGATATCAAAAATGGTATTACAAAAAGAGTTCCCGGACCAACTGTAATCAATCATAAGATAACTTATGAGATGAGTGAAACAAGAGGTCATGAGGTGCCAGTAATTGGTGAAAAAGAGAAGTTTTTTGGAAGAGACGATTGGAGTGAGGAGGAAGCAGCAGAGCTTCTTAACTTAGGAAAATTAGGATCTCAAGCAAAAAACTGTATGAATTGTCATACGTTACTTGGAAATGGTGCATATTATGCTCCAGATTTAACTAAAGCGTGGTTAGATCCAGCATGGGGACCAAATGGACCTTACTTAGGGATGACTGGTTCTAAAACTAAAGAGGAAGCAATGGTAAAATTTTTAATGAATCCATCAATGTATCCTACTCATGAAAGAATGATGCCAGGTCTTGGTATTACTGAAAAAGAAGCTAAAGGTTTAGTTGCATTCTTAAAACATATGAGTTCAATTGATACAAATGGTTTCCCAAGAAACTTCGGTAGAATGCAAGGAGCTATTAATGGTAAGTAGTATTCAAAACTTTAGCTGGGAATCAAAAAAATTAGGTGTAATGTATTTTAGAGTAGCAATTATTTTATTTGGAGCACAGCTTCTAATGGGACTTATTGCTGCAACTCAATATTTATATCCAAGTTTCTTATATGAAATCTTTGATTTTTCTGTTGCAAGAATGGTGCATATTAATGCTCTTGTTGTATGGATGCTTTATGCAATGATTGGTGCAGTTTATTATATGATGCCAGATGAAACTGGTATTGAAACAGTTGGAATTGGAATTGCAAAACTTGGTTTTTGGATTTTAACTGCTGCTGTTACAGTTGTTGTATTAGTTTATATTTTAATTCAAACTGGACCTGCAAACCAAATGACAATTTGGTTGATTAATGAAGGTAGAGAATATCTTGAAGCTCCAAGATGGGCCGATATTGGTATTGTTGTTGTTGTTTTAGTATTTATCTTTAATGTATATGCTACGGCTATTAAAGGTGAAAGAACTGGTATTATGACAGTTATGATGGCAAACTTACTTGCACTAGCTGGATTATATCTATGTGGTATGGGTTATACTGACTCTATCTCTATGGATCAATACTGGTGGTGGTGGGTAATCCATTTATGGGTTGAAGCTACATGGGAAGTTTTTGTTGCGACATTAGCTGCATGGGCATTAATTCAAATTATTGGTGCTAGTAGAAAAGTTGTTGAGATGTGGTTATGGATTGAAGTAGCAATGCTATTTGGATCTGGTATCCTTGGTCTTGGACATCACTATTTCTGGATTGGTACTCCTGAGTACTGGTGGGAAATTGGAGCATTATTCTCTGCACTAGAACCTGTACCATTAATTGCAATGTTTGTACATGTTATCTATGACTGGGGTAAAGAATCTGGTAAAAATGGTGGTGAGAGTAAATTATCTAACACACCTGCATTCGCTTGGATTGTTTCAAATGGTTTTGGTAACTTCTTGGGAGCTGGTGTTTGGGGATTCTTCCATACATTACCACAAGTAAATATTTATACACATGGTACTCAATTTACAAGTTCACATGGTCACCTGGCATTCTGGGGAGCTTATGCTACAATCTTAATTGCTATGTTCTACATGGGAATTCAAGGTTCAAATAAAATTAAAGTTATGAAAATGACATTTAATGCAAAAATGGGATTTGGATTATTATGGTTAGGTATGATGGGTATGGTTGTTGCACTTCTAATTGCTGGATACGGTCAAGTACTAGTTGAGAGAGCTCAATGGGGAGCTACATGGGAAGGTTTCTTCTTATCTCAAGATAGTAAATGGTTTGTTGAAGGTCTAGGTTGGAGACTTGCAATGGGATCTGTTATGCTTGTTGGATTTGTTTATTTAGTAATAGATTTATTAACTATTGCTAAATCTGATAGAAATATAAAATAAGGGGTAAGTGATGATAGAAGCTTTTACAGATGTAGTTCCAAGTTTTTTTGGAACTTTAAATCAAGGGCCGTTGACATTAACTCTTTTTCTTCATACTATAATTATACTTCCAATGTTTTGGATTTATCAACAAGAGAAGAAAAGATTATTAGACGAACAAGAGTAGTAAGTAATAGTGTTGTGCCAATATGAAAATATTGGCACAAATTTCATTTAAGGAGAGAGATATGAAGTTAAATAAGTTATTATTAAGTGTTGTTGCAGCTGCAACATTAGCAGGTACAAGTGCATGTGCATTTGATGCTGATGCAGTTTTTGAAAAAGATTGTCAAGGTTGTCATGGGCCAGCTCACCAAGGTGGTGTTGGAGCAGATTTAAGACCAGATAAATTAAGAAAGAAAAATGATCAAATGCTTGCAGATGTTATTCTTAATGGTAGATCTGGTACAGCTATGGTTCCATTTAAAAAAGGTGAATCAATTGGTCATGCATTTAGTCAAGCTGATGCAGATGCAATGGTTAAATATCTTAAAAACTTTACTGGTAAGCAAAAAATGGTGCTTACTCTTGAAAATGTTAAGAAAAAATGGACTACATACAATAAAGCTGGAGATTTAAAGAAAAAATATCCAAAAGCTGTTGATGTAAAAAATGTTACTGATATTTGTTTTGTAACTGAAAGAGATGCTTCTAAAGTAACATTCTTAGACGGTACAAAAGGAACTAAACTTTCTACTCATCCAGCTGGATTTGCTGTACACGTAACAGTTACAAATAAAAGACAACCAAGATATGCATACTCTATTTCAAGAGATGGTCTTGTAACAATGTTCGATCTTGCATCAAAAGGTCAACAAAAAATTGCTGATTGTAGAATTGGTACATCTTCAAGAGGACTTGCAGTTTCTCCAGATGGTAAGTATGTACTTGCAGGAAACTATGAGCCAGGTGGAGCAGTATTATTTGATGCTATGACACTTGAACCACTTAAAGTTTACCCAACTTCTTCAGTAATTGATCCTGATGGAAATATTGGATCTTCAAGAGTTGCATCTTTAGCAGATACTCCATATGGTCCATACTTTGCTATGGCACTTAAAGATGGTGGACATGTTTATATTATAGATTACTCTAAAGAAGGTTTCCCAATTGTTGGTGATATTCCAAATATTGGTAAAATTCTTCATGATGCTTTCTTAAATGAAGGTAAAGAACAAGGTAGATACTTTATGATTGCTTCTCAAGGAAGTGACTTAGTTGGTATTGTTGATTTTAAAACAAAAAAACTTGCTGCTAAAGTATATACTGGTCCAGGTACTAAGCCTCACCCAGGTCAAGGTGCAGATTGGTTTAATGAAGAATATGGTCAATTACATGCTACTCAAAGTATGAATGTTGGTGAAGTTGTAATTTGGGATAATAACTGGGATGTTGTAGCTCACGTTCCAACTGCTGGTGGTGGACTATTTGTTGGTACATCTAAACATACTCCATGGATTTGGTCTGACTGTGTACTTGGTGGATCTTCAAATTGGAATAAAATGTACCTAATCAATAAACAACATTTAGAAGTTGATAGAATTATTGAAGTTGGTAAAGATAAAGGTAAACTAATTGACGCCAAAACTCATAAAGTTATCAAATCTTGGAAAGTACCACATAAAGATGTATTACCAAGAATCTTACATGCAGAGCCTGCAAACCATGGTCAATGGACTATGATTTCAGAATGGAATGCTGGAAGAATCGGTATTTATGAAGCTAAAACTGGTAAATTTGTTAAGTATATTAAAGGGTTAACTACTCCTACATTTACTTACTCTATTGAACATAGACAAGAAATTCCAGGTGCTTAATAGTAACCATTAAACAAAAAAGGTAAAAAGCTTTGCTTTTTACCTTTTTTTATATCTACATCTACATTTATTACAAGGATTTATTATGAGATTTATTTTATTTTTTACATTACTTTTAGTGTCTATAAGTGCTAAATATATGGATAGTAAAAGTTGTAAAGAGTGCCACGACACTATATATGATGAGCATATTAGCTCAATGCATGCAAACTCATCGCTTTTTAAAGATGAATTTCATAGAAAAATCAAAGAATTAAATTTTCCAAATAGCTATAAATGTGCAGTATGTCATACTCCTGGGGCAGATGAATTAGAAAGAATAAGAACTGGTGAAATACAACCAAGCCATACTAAAAAGCAACTTGATGGAGTTTCATGTTTATATTGTCATCAAATAGCAAGAATAGAAAAGTCTCATACTCAAAACAAAAATATAACAACCTTTGGTAGAAGTGGAACTCAGTTATTATATGGAGCATTAGATAATCCAGGAGATAGTGATAAACATGATTCAATGACTATTAATAAAAAATATAATATTTATTCTAATTCAAAAGTTTGTATGGGATGTCACTCTCATAAAAGAAACGATTCTCATGATGTAGAAATTTGTCAAATATCAATAGATGAATCAACTCAAACAGATTGTATAAAATGTCATATGCCAAAATATAATGGTGGAGTTACCAAGCTTAATAAAAAAGGTAGAGAAGAATATAGTTCACATGAATTTTTAGGTGTAAGAGATGCAGATATGGTTAAAAAGGCTGTTAATTTAAAATTAGAAAAAATTGATAGTAATAAAATAAAATTAACTATAGAAAATAAAATGGGACATCAAGTTTTATTGCAACCTATGAGATTAAAATATGTAAAAACATCAATAACTAGAGATAATAAAACTATTTGGCAAAATTTTAAAGATAGCCCATATGAGGATAAAGAGGTTACATTTTCAAAATTATTTGAGGATGAAAATGGTGTTCAGGTTTATCCTCCAAAAGCTGCAAAAATAAAATATTATACAAATCTTGATACATTTAAAACAAAAGATATTGTATATGAAGTACCAAAACTAAAAAAAGGTGATATTATCACTTCAACTTGGATAAGTTATATTGTAAGACCTTCACTTGTTGAGAAGTTGAAATTATCAAAAAGTGAATATGGAAAGAAATATATTGGTGCGAAGACAGAACTTATAGTTAAGTGATATGAAATTAATAGTTAGTCTTTTTATATTAGCAATTTTTTTAGAAGCATCTAGTGTAATTTGGTATTCAAATTATGATAAAGCTTTACAAATTGCAAAGAATCAAAATAAAGATTTGATGATATTTATTATCAAAAAAGATTCTAAAAAAGCAAAAAGAATATTTGTAGATATATTTCAAGATGAAAAAATTTCACACTTTATAAATAAGAATTATATAAGTGTAGTAAGTATATTTGAAGATAAAAACTCTTATCCTATTGAGTTATTTTACACTTTAGAGTTACCATCAATATTTTTTGTATCAAATAATGATGAGAGTTTTATATCAATACCTTTACATGGAGATATTAAAAAGGTTGATATTAAAAATAGTTTAAAAATATCCCAGCACTAAGAGATAATATAATTGTAAGTGCAATAGTTAGTTTATTATATAAAGTTTCATCAATATTATATTTTGATTCAAAGTATCCTACAATTACACGAGATGGATGAATCATAATAAATAAAAATGCAGAACTAAATACTAAAGTTACAATTATATCTATCATTTGTAATCACCAAGTTTAAACTCATCCCACATCACTTGTGCTTTGCTACTTCCTGTTTGTTTGGCTTTATTAATCCAAAAAGCAGCTTTTTTATAATCTACTTTTGTACCATGTCCACCTATATACATAAATCCAAGATTTAATTGAGCATCAATATTTCCTGCAGTTGCAGCTTTTTCATACCATTGCAGTGATTTTTTTAAATCTCTATCAACTCCCAATCCTCCAGTATAAAAATACCCAAGATTATATTGAGCTTTAGAATCACCACCAATTGCAGCTTTTTCAAACCATATAAATGCATCTTTAAAATTTTGCTTTGAAGCATAATACTCACCTAATCTATGAGCTGCAATTAAGTTACCTAAATCTGCAGATCTTTTTAACCAAAAAATAGATTTTTCTAAATTTTTATCTACGCCATCACCATTGGCATACATTGTACTTAATGCAAGCATTGCTTTATTGTCAAGGTTATTTGTTGCAATTTTAAAACTATCAAATGCTTTTTTATATTGAGCTTTCTTATAAAACTCTAGACCATTTTCATAACTTCCAGCAAATAAGTATGAAGTTAGTAATAATATTGATAAACTTTTTTTCATAGTGACCTCTTTGTGATTTATAAATGACATTATATCTAAAAATTATGTCATTTGTTTGACATTAATCAAGTAAAAGATATATATTCTATGATAATATACCCTATTAAAATATAGGAAAATGTATGAAAATTATAACTAAAATTGCTATTGTTTTTATGTTTATTGTTTTGAATGCAAATGCAGATGGTCAAAAAGTTTTTAAAGATTATTGCTGGGGATGTCATCATCAAACAGCACAAGCTTTTGGACCTAGTTTTAAGCAAATTGCAACTCAAAGAACAAAAGATCAAATAATCACTCATATAGCTTCTCCAAAGTCTGATTATAAAGACTTAGGTTATAAAAGATCTGTTATGCCATCTTTTGGTACAACTTTAAATAAAGAAGAGTTAGAACAAATTGTACAATTTATATATTCATGTAAGGATATGAAATAATGTTTAGATTATCAAATTTAATAAAATCAACACTAGAGGATAAAAAAGAGCGTCTATTAAATGGCTCAATAATGATATGGAATTTTACAAATAGATGTAATCTTTTTTGTCATCACTGTTATAGTAAAGCTGATCCAAATAATGAAGATAGCTTAACTTTTGAGCAAATTTGTGACACAATTCCATCAATGATAAATGCTGGAGTTAAATTTGTTATATTTAGTGGTGGAGAGCCACTTATTAGAAAAGATATTTTTGATATTGCTGCGAAAATGCAAGAAGCTGGAATTATTACATATTTATCTACAAATGGGATGTATATAAATGATAAAAATGCTAAAAAAATAGTAGATACTTTTAATTATATAGGTATTAGTATAGATGGAACTAAAGATATACATAATCAATTTAGAGGTGACCCACGATCTTATGATAAGGCAATAGAGGGTATTAAACATATCCAAAATGCTGGTGGAAATGCTGGAATTAGATTTACTCTTACAAATGAAACAAAAGATAGTTTTTATGAGATGTTTGATTTAGTTGAGCAATTAGGATGTAATAAGCTGTATATTTCACATCTTGTATATTCTGGACGAGGTTTAGATAATCTTAAAATAGATATTAGTAAGGAAGAAAGACGTAAATATGTAAATTATATTATAGATAAAGCTTTTGAATACTATAGAGCTGGAAAAGATATAGATTTAGTAACTGGAAATATGGAGATGGATGCAGTATTGCTTCTAGATAGATTTAAAAAAGATTATCCTGATTTTGTTGATAGTTTAGTAAGAAAATTAAAATCTTGGGGTGGAAATAGTGCAGGTAATCGCCTTGGAAATATGGATTGGGAAGGAAATGTAAAACCAGATCCATTTTTTCCTCAATATATAGGAAACTATTTGGAAACATCTTTTGAAGATGTTTGGGCAGGAAAATCTAGTGATATAGTAGAAAAACTAAGAGCAAAACCAAGACAAATAAGTGGTAAATGTGCTACATGTCAATATATAGATATCTGCAATGGTGGAAGTAGAAGTAGGGCATATGCAATACATGGTGATTTATGGGCAGAAGATCCAAGCTGTTATTTAAATGATGAAGAGAGGGGAATATAGTGAAAATATATAGTAAAGTTTTATTAGGATTAGCGTTAATTAATTCATTATCTTATGGATATGAAAAATATTTTGTAGTTGAGCGTGAGAGTTCAAGTTTAGCTGTTATTGAACATGGTATTAAACAATCATCTATGAAGAATATGCATAATATGAATCATGGTGTAGTAAAATTTAAAGATAATGATGGTTATGTAATTAGTAGAGATGGATATGTTATTAAATTTGATCCAATCAAAGAAAAGATTTTATCTGAATATAAAACAAGTAAGAGTGCTATTGGATTTGTAATTGATAAAAATTATGTAGCAGTTGCTAATTATGATGATAAAAGTGTTGATATTCTTACAAGAGATTTAAAACCATTACAAAAAATCAAAACAGGTTCTAAAAATGTTGGAATTAAAATCTATAAAGATTATTTAATTTTTGCACAAATGGATAATGATAAATTATCTGTATATAAAAAATATGAAAAAGATGGAAAAGTTCAATTTAAATTATATAAAGAGTTTAGTGATGTGGGAGAGATGCCATTTGATGCTATGATTCAAGATAATAAATATATAGTTGGATTTTTTACTTCAAAACATTTTGGAACAATAGATTTAGATACTATGACTTATAAAAAAGTAAAAATCTTTTTAGATGAAAAAAGACAAATGGTACTTAAAGTTCCCCATTTTGGATTTTGGTCTATTGGCGGAGATAAAGTATTTGTACCAGCTGTTGGAGATAATAAAGTATTGGTATATGATATGAAATTTAATCATATTGCAAATATTGAAGTTGAAGGTACACCTGTATTTACATCATTAAGCCCAAATAAGAAATATTTAGCAGTTACTTTTAGTGGTAAGAAATTCCCTGTAATTCAAATAATAAGTACAAAAACACTAAAAATCATAAAAAGATTTGAATTTAAAGGTAAAGTGCTTCATGTAAGATGGTCTAAAGAGAAACCTCAATTATTTGTAAGTGTAAATGATGAAAATATGGTAGTAGTAATAGATACAAATTTATGGTATAGAGCAAGAGATATTTTAAATATTAAAAAACCTTCAGGAATATTTATTTTTGATGTAAAAGGAACAAAATAATGAGTAATTGTACAGTACATTTATTAGGAGCTGGTCCTGGAGATATTGAGTTAATGACGGTAAAATCATTAAGATTAATAAAAGAAGCGCAAGTTATTATTTTTGATAGACTTGCCAATCCAGATATTTTAAAAGAAGCCCCTAAAGATTGTGAATTTATTGATGTTGGTAAAACTGATGGAAGACACCCTGTAAAGCAACCTGAAATAAATGAGATAATCTATCAATGCTCATTAAAATATGAAAATGTTGTAAGATTAAAAGGTGGTGATCCTTTTGTATTTGGTAGAGGTGGAGAGGAAGCCTTATATCTAAAAGAAAGAGGAATTAAATTTGATATAATTCCTGGAATTACATCAGCTATTAGTGTACCTGCATATGCTGGAATCCCTGTAACTCAAAGAGGAGTAGTTAGTTCTTTTAGAGTAATAACTGGACATGAAGCACCTGGCAAAGCTGTATCTCAAATAGATTGGAATTCATTTGATACTGATGAAACATTGGTTTTTTTAATGGGCTTACATAATTTGGATAGAATTTCATCAAAACTAATTGAAGCTGGTAAACCAAAAGATTATCCAGTAGCAGTAATTAGCAAAGGAACTACAAAAGATCAAAAAGTTGTTGTTGGAACTTTAGAAGATATTGTACAAAAAGCAAAAGATCTTGAAACTCCAGCATTAATTGTAGTTGGTGAAGTGGTGAATTTAAGAGAAGACTTACGCTGGTTTGATTAGAAATGTTATTAAAGCAGTATCAAAAAGCAATTGAAAATAGTAACATTGTATCTAAAACAGATATATATGGAACTATTACTTTTGTAAATGAACAATTTTGTAAAATCTCAGGATATACACAAGAGGAACTTCTTGGTAAAAGTCATAATATAGTAAGACATCCAGATGTTCCAGATAGTACATTTGCAAAATTATGGAATACTATTCAAGCTAAAAAAACTTATACTGCAACTGTAAAAAATATGGCCAAAGATGGGTCTGTTTTTTACGTAAATACAACAGTCACTCCAATATTAGATCAAAATGACAATATAGTAGAATATATAGCAATTAGATATGATGTAACAAAAGAAAAAATTCTTCAAGATGATCTACAAGAAAAACAAAAACTTCTATTTTTACAATCACGTCATGCAAGTCTTGGGCAGATGTTAGCAAATATTGCACATCAATGGCGTCAACCACTTACTCAACTTAATTTATCACTATTTAATATGAAAAAATTTGCTTTAAACAATGATGAAAAAGAGATGTTGAATTATTATAATCAATCAAAAGACACTATAAAATATATGTCTGAAACTATAGAAAATTTTACAGATTTTTTTAAACCACAAAAAAATCAAATAGATTTTTATATACATGAATCTATTGATGATGCACTTGATATTTTAAAACAAACTATCAATAAAGAAAATATTATTGTAAATACAAATTATGAATCAGTAAAAGTAAAAGGAATTTCAAATGAATTTTCGCAAGTTATTATTAATTTAATTCAAAATTCAAAAGATGCTTTTAGTACAAATCATATTACAAATAAACATATAGATATATCTGTGAGTGTAAATGTAAGTGATGAAGAAAATAAGTTTATAAAAGTGATATTTACAGATAATGCTGGTGGTATTGATGATACAGTAAAAGATACTTTATTTGAACCATATATGACAACAAAACATGCTAGTGTTGGTACTGGACTTGGGTTATTTATGTCTCAAATGATTATACAACAAAGTTTAAATGGGATAATAAAAGTTTCTAATACAGTTGATGGCGCAAAGTTTATAATATCTATTCCATATGGAGATAAAAATGAATAATCTAAAGAATTTAAAACAATTAAAGATTTTAATAGTTGAAGATGAAGCAAGTATTGCACAACTTTTATATGATGCCGTTGCAGACTATTTTAAAGAGTGTAGGATGGCTACAAATGGCTACGAAGCAATAATTAGTCATGATTTATATGAATATGATATTATAATTACAGATATTAATATGCCACATATGGATGGATTGGAGATGACAAAAAAATTAAAATTACTAAATCCAGATTTACCAATTATTGTTTTAAGTGCATATAGTGATACTCAAAGGTTACTTGAGGCTATAGATTTAGGAGTCATTAAATATTTTATTAAACCATTTGATCCAGATGAGTTATTAGAATATTTAGTAAAAATATCATCAAAACTTGTTGATACTAATACAATTAGATTAAAAGATGATTTTATATATAACACTCAAACTAAAAAATTATATTTAGATGATGAAATTGTAAATTTATCTGTAAGAGAACAAAAATTTATCGATGCACTAATAAGATCTAGAGATGATATATTATGTGAAGATGACTTAAAACTTTTAATTTGGAATGATTCAGATGTTAAAAAAGAGAGAATTCGTACTTTTGTAAAAAGAGTAAGACAAAAAACATCAAAAAATTTAATAAAAAATATCCCAACAAGGGGATATCATATAGTATCAGCTTAGAGTATTAATATACTCTTTAGCTTTTTTATCCAAAAACTCCATACGTTCTTTTCCTTTAGGCATAGTTTTTCTATAACTTTTCATCTGTTTTAGAAAATCACCAATAGAATCTGGAATAAGGTTTTGTAAAAACATTCTTAAATATTTAGCAACTGCAGGTGAACTCCCACTAGTTGAAACTGCAATTGTCAAATCACCTTTTTTAATATATGATGGAAATATAAAATCACAATAATCAACACTATCAACACTATTGCATAAACAATTTGGATATGTTTTTGATTCTTTATATATGCTATCTTGAAGCGGTATATCATCAACTGCAACAATTACTATACCAAAATCTTTTATATCTCCTTTATTATAAGCTCTTTGTTCATATGTAAGATTATGTTGTTTAATTAAAGATGACATATTATTTGAAAAGTCCTGTGCTATGATATGGATATCTTTTGTAAAATCTAGTAGATGTGTAAGCTTTTCATGTGCTATATATCCACCTCCAACTATTAATATTTTTATATTGTCTAACTTTACAAATGCTGGAAAATATGCCATATAGATCCTTATTAATTATATAAATCAATTTTAGCTAAGATCATCTTTGTAGATGTTGATTTTTGTCAAGTTTATCTTATAATTTCTTTGATATAATCATTTAAAATTTAATATAAGAAAGATTTATGACACAAGAAGTTTTACTACGAATACAAAAAAATTTTCCATTGGTTGCTAAACCATTTGACGCTATAGCAAAAGAGTTAAATACAACTCAAGAAGAGATTATAAAAATATTACAAGAACAAAAAGAACAAAAAATAATTAGACAAATATCTGCGATTTTTGATACAAAATCTTTAGGATATAAATCATCATTAGTTGCTTTTGAAATTGATGAAGATAAAATAGATGATGCAGTTAAAATAATTAATGCACATCCAGGTGTTTCACATAATTATGAAAGAAATCATAAGTTTAATATATGGTTTACTATGGCTGTATCTCCTGATTCAATTTTAGGATTAGATAAAACTATTGAAATTTTGGCTAAATTAACTAAGGCAAATGATTATATTATGCTTCCAACTTTGAAGCTTTTTAAAATATCTGTTAAACTTGATACTACAGGTAAAGAGAATAAAAAAGAAAAAGTTGTGAAAAAAGAAAAAATTAAAATTGATTTAACTCCACTTCACATGGAAGTAATAAAATTGATTCAATATGATATTGATATATGTGAAGAGCCATTTAAAAATATAATAGAAAAATTAGATATCACTTATGATAAATTATTTGAGATTTTAGATGAGTTACAAAAAAGTGGTATGATGAGAAGATTTGCAGGTATTTTAAATCACAGACGAGCAGGATTTAATGCAAATGCAATGGTTGTATGGGATGTAGATGAACAAAATGGTGAAAAAATAGGAGCAAGTGCAGCTGAGTTTTCTGCAGTGAGTCATTGTTATTTACGACCAAAATATCCAAATTGGCCATATAATTTGTTTACTATGATACATGGTAAAACAAAAGAAGATACAAATGCAGTAATTGATGAGATTGCAAATACAATTGAATCTAAATCACATATGCCGTTGTACTCATCACGAGAGTTTAAAAAAGTAAGAATTGAGTATTTTACACCAGAATTTGAAAAATGGGAAAAGGAACATCAAAATGGGTAGATTTTTAGAGTTAGAGGGTGGTTATTTAGTAATAGTTGCATTTATTTTAGGTGTTACACTATTTGTATCAACAAGACCTTTTGTTGGTGGTGGTAAAAATTGGAAAAAATCTTTATTGGTTGTTGGTGGTTTACTAATGCCATTTATATTTGCACATTTTTATATGACTACAACAAGAATGGATGAGGTAAAAACTAGATTTCAAGAGGGAAAACCTGTAATTTGTGAAAGTAGAGCAGTGAGAAAAGTAGCACAATCAGTTATAATTAATCCAAAACTTGATGGTTGGTATTTAGATGGTGATCTATTTAAATCTCCACATTATACAAGAGGATTTCATAGTGCTAGATGTATAGCATATGAAGAGAAAGAACAAAAAACTTTAAAGAAATAGTAATACATTGATACA
>Ga0256837_1000310_pt1 | contig 42843 bp, 51 predicted proteins | sample 4562384metaG_FD_185976 | JGI IMG/M metagenome (GOLD analysis project Ga0256837, IMG submission 185976) | Hydrothermal vent microbial communities from Guaymas Basin, Mexico - 4561-384 | ecosystem: Environmental > Aquatic > Marine > Hydrothermal vents | place: Mexico: Guaymas Basin | collected... | reverse complement strand
ATCCGTTGGAATTTGTTATTATATTATAATCCGTTGGAATTTGTTATTATATTATAATCCGTTGGAATTTGTTATTATATTATAATCCGTTGGAATTTGTTATTATATTATAATCCGTTGGAATTTGCTGGTATTTGTTAGCACCCCCCCCATAAGGTCCTTGGCCTACTTGTATGGTAATATAAGGCCAGTAAATATCTGCCAAATTTTGAAACATCAACACAATTTAATCACATTAAAAACTACCAAATTTTGAAACATCAGCACATTAAATATCTACCAAATTTTGAAACATCCTTACAATTTAATCACATTAAAGAGACCTACCAAATTATAAGAACTAATAAAATTTTAAACTAAAACAAGGTATAATAACATAAACTAAGGAATTCCAATGAATATACCAAATTCACTGCTTCTAACATACCAAGCAGAGTACGAAACTACACCGGACTTAACCATATCTGACCTATGCCAAAAATATAATATAGAAACTAAACAACTTAAGGGATATACTAAGTGGCAGAAACGTAACACTGAAACTACTGAAACTAGCAAACTCCCGAAATCTACTGAAACTAACAAACTCCCGGAAACTACAAAACCTAGTAATAGTATAGTTATAGTTAATGAAGAAGATTTGCTTAAAGATATAGATACTTTTAAATCTCTAGCTATGACCCATGCCCTAAAATTTATGAGAAATGATGTTGAGTTTGCGGAAGTCAAGGAATTTAAGGATATGGTTTCAATAGTAGGTACCATAGAGAATAGCTTGAAGGATAATAAGCCAGAGAATACGATAAATATAGCGATACAAAATATAGTTAAAGACTTTAAAGATGACTGTTAATCAAGAGTATATAGACAGCTTACCTGTAAGGGAACGAACAGAACTACTGGAGTTTATAAAAACTAAGTTATCTTCGAAACTGTGGAGGTTAAATAATCTCTATACCATTGAGGATAAAGATGGTATTAAACAGATAATGAAATTAAATAATTCTCAAGAGAAAGTACTTAAGAAGTTTAAGCATACTCGTAAAATTATTCTTAAATCTAGACAGCAAGGTATCTCAACACTATACTTAGCTTATAATTTAGATAGTTGTATTTTTGGTGAGGGATTCTCAGCAGGTATACAAAGTTATGGATTAGATGAGAGTAATAAGTTACAGAGAAGAGCAGATTTAATGTGGGAGAAATTCCCAGAGAACCTTAAGGCTTTATTAGGCTTAAAATTAGTTACTAATAACTCTAAAGGTATGGGATTTAGCAATAGGTCAATACTTAAGATTGGTAACTTTAGGGGAGATACACTACAGAGCCTTCATGTGTCTGAGCTAGGTAAAATAGCTAAGAAATACCCAGATAAGGCAGAAGAGCTTAAAAAGGGAGCATTTCAGTCAGTAAGCAAGAATAATAAGATTACTATTGAGTCTACAGCTGAAGGTAAAAGCGGTATGTTTTACGATATGTGGAAACAAGCAGAACTTAATATAGCTACAGGCAGAGATTTAGGGCCCTTCGACTTTCAGCCAATATTCCTTAGTTGGATGGAAGACCTTGACTGTAATCTAGATCATGAAACACCATTAACTTCAGATGATGAGAAATATTTAAAAGGTTTAGAAGATACTTTAGATATAAAACTTAGTCAGACACAGAAGTGGTGGTATGCTGCTAAGAAAATAGAGTTGGGTGAAGGATTTAACCAAGAATATCCAGCTACACCTGAGATGGCATTTGCGCAAAGTGTAGAAGGTACTTACTATGCTCATGAGTTTAAGACATTAAAATATGCTAATGGCACCAAAGAAGATGGAAACCCTAGTAACTATGACCAGAATTTGAAAGTACATAGTGCATTTGACTTAGGTATGAATGACACCTTTGCTATAGGGTTCTTTCAGAAACATCCAGATGGTCATATAGAGATAATTGGTGAGTATTTAAACTCTGGTTATGGCCTTAGTCATTATAGAGACATCTTCAATGCTTTATCTAAGAAATTTGGCTGGGTTCACGGTAATACTTATGTACCACATGACTCTAAGGTTAGAGAGTTGATAGCAGATAAAACTCGATGGGATGCTCTGAGGGAACTAGGATTTAAGCCTATACTAGTTAAAAAGCATAGTTTAGCAGATGGTATAGAAGCAACAAGACAATTCTTAAAAACTGTAGTTATACATGAGGACTGTGAAGAGATTATAAGAGCTATACAAAATTACAGAAAGAAGTATGATAGTAAGTACGATGTATATTTAGATACTCCGGTACATGACGAGCACTCACATGCTGCCGACATGCTCAGATATATGGCTATGGGAGATAAAAAACGAGGTATATCAGACATTTATATTAGTACTCCTAATATTAAATCTTCAACCCTACTTATTGGGGGTTTTGATGTTTAACTAATGTTAATTTAATACTAGTTATGATATAATATAATATATCATAACTAAAGGAAATAAAATGGGTAATCCAGAGGCAACTAAGCCAGATGCTACCTCAACTAACACTGTTGATGAAGCCAAGGCTAAAATAGACTATGAGAAACGGTTTAAAGATACACAAGGTGCCTATACTAAGTCACAGCAAGCTCTAAGAGAAGCACAAGCAAAATTAGAAGCTCTTGAAAAATTAACGGTTCCTCAAGTTGAAGTAGACGAAGCTACCAAAACAGAGTTAGAAACTTTAAAGTATGAAGACCCAGATGCTTGGCGTGCTAAGGTTAATCAGCTGGAGAGCGAAGCTGTTAGAAAACACCAAGAAACTCTTGATGAAGCAGGTAGATTAGCTGCACAACAAGCAGAGCTGGAGAGACGAGCTCAAGTATTAGAAGAGTTTAATAGAAGCCATCCAGATATTGCATTAACTGACGAGGTTATACAATATGATGTTCCTCCTAGAATAACTAAAAAGCTTGAGAACGGAGAAGTAAGTTTTGAAGCTTACCTCGAGGAAGTGAAAGACTACTTACAGACTCCAAAGGTTGTAGGTGATGGCAATAAGACTCTTAATCAACCTAATTTAACTAAGGTTGGTGGAGATGACAAACCATCTGACAGTGCTGTTAAAGCAGACATAGTTAAAGATTATAAAAATATAGTCTTTTAATAAAAACAAGGAAATAAAATGGCTGAAGGTACAGGCAAAGTAGATATTGGTTCAGATTTAGTTCGTAAAGCTTGGATGAGTGAAGGCTTAATCCAGAAATCTGCAACTTCATTCTGGGCACCTTACAAAGGTAAAACAATGGACTCAATCATTATGGTTGAGAACGACATCAGTGCTTCAAAAGGGCACACAGTAGTATTTCCTTTTGATGGTAACCTTAGTGGTCGTCCAGTAAAAGGAAATACAACAGCAAAAGGTAAAGGTGAGCAGAAGAAGAAATTCTCAGATAAACTTACAGTGGCTGACTATAGATATGTAGTTGACAATGGTACAAAATTTGATGGAGTAGACATCGGAGACTTATCAATCAACGAACACTCTGACTCTCGCTCAAAACTGGCAGATTTATGGGTACGTTCTGAAGACCAAGCATTCTTTGACTTAGGTCAGCAAGAAGCTGAATTTGGTTTAGAGTTTGCAGCCGGAGAGTTTGACTTAGATGCAGTACTTAAAATAGAAACTGCTGTTAAAACAGGTACAGGTTTTGATACAGCACCTTCAGATATTACTAAGAGACTTCCACTGAAACCTTTTGCATTAGCCGGTGGCGAACCAGTATGGATTATAGTTCTTGATGTTGCAGCTAAAGGTACATTCTTAAAACAAGCTGGAGCAGGGGCTCTTCTTAAAGATGCTGATGTTCGTGGTAATGATAATAGACTTATTAAAGGCGTTATTGGTAAAATCGGTAACTTCTTATTCGTTGAAGCTGGTACATTCTTTGGTGAAACTGAAGGTGATATCACAACTAATGGTTATTATAACTACGAGAATACTGGTGTTGAGATGGCTGGTTTACGTCAAATGGATGATGAAGGTAATTGGTCAGGTACAGAAGACTTTGATGGTACAGCTAAAACTTCAAGATGTTTAGTTCTTGGCGCGGGTGCATTCCAAAAAGCTAATGGTATGATGCCTGATTATAAATATGAGGCAACAGATTTTGGTAAGTTTTCTGAGTCTTGTCTTGAAACATGGTGTGCTGCGAAACCATCTAAATTAGTTGCTGAAAATGATGACTATAAAGATGGTAAAGTTGCTGGATATAACTACGGAATTGTATTCGTAGATGTAGCTCTTTAAGGAGAAATAAATGGCTGATTTAAGATTTGAAGATAAAAACAATCAGAAGAAAACAATCAGTGTATTTGCATCAGGTGTAGTTTCTACATCTGCTGTTATGGATGATACACTATTCACTCTTCCTAGTGCTGCTCTTGTTACCAGAGTTTACGCTGTAGTATTGACTGCATCTGGTACAGATACAGATACAGTAGATATTAAAGTTGGTTCAACTGTTGTTGGTGATGAAGTAAAAGTTGGTGTTGCTGGTGTCCAAGAAGGTACACAAGCAATGACATACTTCCCAACCGGTGGAACTGTTACTGTTGTTGCTGGTGCGGATGCTCCAGATGATGCTGGACGTATTAAAGTTGTAGTTGAGTACATTGAGACTGAATTAACTTCAGGTACATATACAGACTAATAGTCATAGAGTCTTCTTAGGAAGGCTTTATTGAATATTATAAAGGAGTAGAAATGCTAGCAAGTGATGTAATACTTAGAGTTAGAGACACTTTAGCTGACCCTGATGGTGACCGCTGGGATGATGCAAGATTATTAAGACTGTTAGACGAAGCACAAAAAGTTATATGCTTAAAGAATAAGTGCCTAAGAAAAACTATAGATATTATAGCACATAATAATCAGTCTAACTATAATTTACCTACAGATTTTAGTTTATTAACTAGGATAAAATATAACGGTAAACCTCTAGAAATTGCAACAAGAGATAATTTAGACTTTAAACTTGGATACACTTGGATGCAAGAGGTTGGCACTCCTAAATATGCTGTAGTAGATAAAATGAATAAAGGTACAATATTGCTAGTACCTACACCCAGTTTCACAGAACCTTTAAATTTTAATTTAGCTACTGCAAATTTAATTACTTTATTTTATATTAAAAAGCCAGAAACTATTACAAGTTTAACAGATGTAATGGAATTGGATGAAGACTATAAAGTAATGTTAATTAAATATGTGTGTGGGTTCTCTTTAAGAGACGACATGGATACTCAAAATAGGTCTTTTGGTAATGAAGAGCTTATGCTATTTAATGAGTGGTTAAAAACTATAGAAGTTGATATATCAAAAGATTTTACTGCTCAAACTAGTTATTCTACTAAATATAGAAGTATGACATGAAAGTTTTTACTTTTGAAACCTCAGGTTTAGTTGTAGCAGACTATAATCCTGTAGCTGATACTTTACAATTCCCCGAAGAACTAATAAATACTTTTGACTATGAGAGTACTAATAGCATATCTCATATATTCGGGGAATTCTTAGCTATTGCTGAAGATATTACAGCTAATAAACCGGTAGATTTAGAATATATTAAATTAAATGAGGCTATGGGACAGCTTGGCTTGGGCCAAGAAATAATAGCTCTTAACCAACGAATAGAGGGATTATAATGGGTTTTATAGAAAATGTTAACAAATTAAGCTTAGTAAACTCTAATGTAATGAATAGTTTATATGCTGATAAAGTTGTTTTAGATAGTTTGTATAATGATAAAGCGGTACTAGATAGCGTGTACGCTGACAAGGAAACGTTAGACAGTCTATTTGCTGATAAGGTAGTGCTAGACTCACTGTTCGCTGATAAGATGACACTGGACAGCTTATATGCAGATAAAGATAATTTGGACAGGGTGTATGAGTCAATAGATAACATAGCTAGAGTTGTTATTTCAGCAGATAATTTGGACAGAGTGTATGAGTCAATAGATAATTTGGATACAAATGCTAACAATATTACCAGTATAGACACAGTAGCTGTAGATATAAGTAATGTGAACTTAGTAGCAGACGACTTGGCTAATATAGATGCTGTAGCGGCTAATGAGGCTAATATAAATGAAGCAGTCAACGTAAACGTTCCGTTATTGCTTAGCAGAATGAATATAGTTAATATGTCATATGATGCAGATAATGACAACTTAATAAAAATAGAGTATGAAGGTGCAGGAAATTATGAAGATTTAAGCTATACTGCTGAAGGTAGCCTATTAAGTATAGACCATACAAAAGATGGTGTGCTGGCAGGCACAACAGAATTTAGTTACGATACGGACAATAACCTGATAAGTTCAGTGTTTACCGTAGCATAAGGAGTAAATAAATGGATGCAATAAGTTACGGTTTAGCCGCTAAAGCTGTTAAAACTATTAAAAAACTAAATGTAGTGAGTGAAACAGAACCTGACAGACCGGTGCTAGGTCAGGAATGGTATGTACCAAGTTCAGGTAAACTATATAAAAGAATAAGTGACGGTACTAGTGAGGTGTGGGTAGATACTAATAGTAGCGGGGCTAATGCAGCTATTAAACGGAGTGAAGAATTTATAGTGGGTACTGCAAGTGGTGATTATGATGGCACGTCATTAAATACGTTTCCTGTACAAGCAGGATACTACCCTGAATACGTACTAGTAACTCTTAATGGTAGGGTGTTAGCTAAAGGAGACTTCACAGCTACTGACGGATATACAGTTGTATTATCTTCAGATGCTGCTAATACAGATATAGTTGAAGTACTAGCATTTGGTACATTTGCTATAGCAGATCATTATACTAAGAGTGAGGTAGATACTGTTAATAGTGCGCAGGATAGTGTTATAGCAGGTAAGGCTTTACTTGGTGGTAGTGCCGCTCAGAGGTTTAAGGTTGCTGATGCTGTTAATGATGATGAAGCTACTAATAAAGGGCAATTAGACACTGCTATTGCTAGTGCTGGTAAAGTTTTACAAGTTGTGCATGTTATTGAGCAATCAACTGCTTCAGGAACTGGAACCTGGAAATGTTTTGAAGCAAAAATAACACCTACTAAAGCAGATAGTAAAATATTTGTGATGGTTCAAGCTTCTTTAGTCGTAAATCAGTCTAATGACGGGTATGCAAAAGTTATGAGAGATGGCGCTGATTTATTACTCGGTACTGGGGCTGGAGATAGACGAGCACAAATGTTTATATCTGGATATAATGGCTGGGGAGGAACAACAACAAACCTTATGTATATGGATAACCCAGCAACAACAGATGAAGTTCTATATGAACTATTTGCTTTAAGCGATACTGGCGCTGATGCGCCAATCCTTTTAAATAAAAGAAAAGAGGATAGCGGTGGTGATAGCGGTGTCGCAATTTCTACTATCACTCTTATGGAAATAGGAGCATAAAATGTTAGTACATACAGCAGTTAAAAATGTTTTAAATTGTAATTCAGTAATTCGCGAGGATACTTTATTTTTAATCAAAGATGGTAAAGAAGTAAAGCCAACACAAGATGAACAAACATTGATAGACAAGGAACTTCTTGTACTTAGTCAAAGAGAAGAGCTTTTATCACAACAAAAAGCTTTCAATGGTGCAATTCAAAACTACTTAGACACAAAAGCTCAAGAGTTTAGGTATGACAACATGATGTCAGCCCGTTCTTATACTGGATACATAAATGCTTTTCAAGCTGAAGCACAAGCTTTAGCAACTTGGGCAAGTGAGTGCTGGGTAGTGGCTGGAGAAATTGAAGCAGATGTAAAAGCTGGTAATAGAGATATGCCTACAGTTGATGAAGTATTAAATGAATTACCTAAATATGATGGAGGTGAGTAATGAGTTTTCCAGTAAACCCTAATATAGGTGATAGATATACTCTTGGTAATACTCAATATGAGTGTAATGGAGTTGCTTGGGATGTAGTAGGAACAGTTAACGGTAATGCTGTAGAAGAGATAGAAAGCAGAGTCTCTGCTAATGAAAGTTCTATAGACAGTATTGACGGTAGAGTCACTACTGTAGAAAATAATAAACTAGATACTACTGATTTACTTACAGAAATGAAAGCCGTAGATGGAGAAGGTAGTGGTTTAGATGCGGACTTGCTAAGAGGGCTACCAGCAGACTTTACTTCAAGTTTAGCAGCAAATGGTTACCAAAAATTACCTAGCGGATTAATTATTCAATGGGGATGGTTTGTATCGCCAGATGATACAGTTAATACAGTTACATTTCCAATTGCATTTCCAAATTACTGTGCAAGTATTTCAAGAGGTGCAGCCTCACAAGGAAGTGACATTGATACAGACAGCACAACAGAAGAGAACGCAGATTGGACACCTAGACGAAAAACGGCTACACAATTCGATTGTGACAGAGATAACAACCTAGCTAATGATTGGTCTTTCAGTTATATAGCAATAGGGTATTAAGGACACAAAATGAAATACGCATATTACAAAGAAACAAATGGAAAACTTTTAGGTTGGTATGATAGTGACATTCACAAAACAATACCTACACCAAACATCGAAGTAAATGAAACTGACTGGCAAACAGCTATTGACAATAATTACAACTATGTTGATGCATCTACCAGTACTTTATCGTTTAAAGATTTTAGTACATTCGAGCAATTACAAGCTAGGAAGCTAAATGAGTTAGAAGTATCTTATAATACTACTAATCAACAAAATATAGCTTATATGGATACCATATTTCAAGCAGATAGTAAGAGCCAGTCATTGATAGTATCTGTACTCAGTGCAGGAAGTGTACCAGATGGTTTCTATTGGCTAGATATAGATAACAATCAAGTAAGTATGAGCTATGCAGATTTACAAGGCTTAAGTGGAACTATATTAAAAAGAAGTCAAGGTAACTTCACAAAACTACAAGACTTAAAGAAACAAGTAAAAGATGCTACTACTCAAGATGACCTTGATAGTATAATTTGGTAAAGGATAATAAATGAGTTTAATTAGAAATTTAATAGAGAATGAAAGACCTGATATACATGGTACAGGTCGGTTATCTACAGTAGCTAGCAATGTGTTGCTTAGTGGTAATTTAGCATTAGAGAACTATGCAGTTACTAAGAATTTTGCTACTGTACTATATACAGGTAATGGAGATACACAAGACATTGTGACTGGTATTAGTTCAGTTGATTTTACAGTAAGTGGTAATGGCAGTGGTTATTGGCTAGATAGAGACACATTTGAAGTAAAAACAGATGCTGGTGATGCGGTAGCTAATGGTAGCTGTGCTGTTAATACTAGTAAGGTGCATATAAAAAGTAGAAGCCAGACTGCTTATAATAATATAGTTGATGGCTTAAGAGGGGTAGATAGCTATATTTTCACTAACGCAACAGATGCTGAAGCCGCTCTTAGTGATAAAGTAGCCAGTTTTAACGTAGATGGAGTAGCTATAAACTCTAACTCAACTATAAATGGAGACGCAGAAACTTATGTACTCTATCAAACACTATACACCCACATTAAATGGGGAACTACAAACCAGGATAAAAAGTATGTAGAAGCATTTAACCCTGTTACTAGAGAGACTATGATTATGTATGAGGGGACTGGTAATGCTGGACATGAGATACCACATAGTCTTGGGGTTAAACTTGACTACTTAATGGTAAAAAACTTAAGTCAGGACCTAGCTTGGGAAGCAACAACATCACTAAGTGACTATAAAGACTCAAAAGGCGTGAGTAGTGACTCAGCGTTTGAAGCAAATAGTGACTATTTTTTTAGTACTTCAGATAACTCAAGTACATTCGGAGTAAATCAGTACGCAAGAACAAACGCGGCAGATGATTCTTACATCCTCTACGGTAAAGCTAAATCAGAAAACTGGACAATAGTGCAATATGTAGGTACAGGAGCAGCAGGTAACTTTGTAGAGACTAGAGATGTTTATGGAGTAGCTAGGAAACCTGCTAGAGCTATTATTAAGAGGGTTGATGATACAGGGAATTGGGTTGGTACTGATAATAAAAGAGGAAGTGATTTAGCTTTTTACCTAAACGCAAATAATGCAGAGTCTTCTGATTGGGATATACAATATGTAAGTAACGGCTTATTATTAGGTTCAACCAACAGTTACTTTAATGCATCAGGCGGACAATACATAGTTCTAGTAGAATTTGATACTAATGCAGATGGTGGAGACGGTTACTTCAATATGCCAACAGATGATAGTAACTTGAACCTTACTGATGGTGTGTTTAGTTATACAGACGGTAAAGACTCTAATGGCTATATTAGAAGTACAGAGAGTTTAGCTGGTACGACTACTATTGACTTTGCAGGCGTAGCTGATGGTAAACATTGGGTAGCTAAAACTAAGGATGGTGGTTACGGTTTTTATAAAGGCTTATCAAACGGACTCTATAATAAAGAGTACGCAGATGATAATAGGTTAGTATTTAACCCTGATGATGGTAAAGTATATACTATGACTGGCGGAGAGCTGGTTACTAATGGTACATTTGATGTTGATACAAATGGGTGGGCAGCTATTAATAATGCAAACCTATCTATTGATAGTGGCAGGTTAGCAGTAAACGCTACTGATACAGATTACCCTTTAGCCAAACAAACAATAAAACTAGTTGAAGGTATTAACAAGATTAGTGGAGTACTAAGTGGTACAAATCCTAGATTTGATGTTAACACTACTAACGGAACGGTTCAAACTTTAGTGAGTCTGACAGTTAGTGGAGAAGCAACATTTTATGCACCTTATACCGGAAACTATGCTGTTATACTTAAAATGAACGGTACTGGAGATGACGATACAGCATACTTCGACAACATCTCAGTCTACAAACTAGAAGCAACACTAGACCAACCTCTTACTACACCGTTAAGTTTCTTACCTAACCCTATAATGGTAGCAAGCGAAACTCCTATGTATATTGACTATAATCAAGAGTTACCTGCAAATGTTATGGAGAGTCTTGAAGTATTTAAGGATGTTAAAGCTAGAGATGTCGAAGTTAAAGGTGAATTCAGAGGTAAAAATGCTTGTACTGCTTGGGTTAATTTTGATGGAACAGATGGAACTATTAGAGATAGCTATAATGTAAGTAGTGTTGTTAGGAACGGTGCAGGTGAGTACGATGTAACATTTAATGCTGCGATGGATAGCGTTAACTACACTGCATCAGTAACGTGTTCTGAGGATGGGGGCTCTTATGGAAGAGGGCAGACTGACTCCCGTCACTGGAATACCTCAAGTGCTAGAGTCAGAATACTTACTGATAGTAATACGTTGAATGACGATAAATTCGTAAATGCTATATTTTTTGGAGGTAGAAATTAATGAAAACATTTTACAGAATTAAAGAAGACGGAACAGTAGCAAGAGGTAGTGGTACGATAGTACCTGAGGGGTTTACAACAGATTTTAGTCTAATAGAACTAAATTCAGACGACAACTTCTATGAGTTCTACAATCAAGATGGTACACCTGACTTACAAAGGGTACAGGAGAAACAACTTCAGGAGCTTATAGCTTCTGGGGAGTTTCTTGTAAAGAAGTATATACAAGGTGTAGTAGATGCGTACAACTTAGCACATAATGTTAAGTTTGAGAGTGTAGATAGCTGTAGTAAGTATGTTGGTATAGATACATATAGTCACCAACAATTCTGTATAGACTTACTAGCCTTCAACGCACAGGTGTGGGAAGTAAGTAGAGCAGTACAACTAGATATCTTAGCAGGAAATATAGAGGCACCTACCGATGAAGAGTTTGTAGCAATGTTGCCTGCATATGAAGGTGTAGTGTAACATATGTTTAATATACAGCTAAAACCTACTATTAATGATAAGTTTATATTATTAGAAGATTACACATATAAAGGAATAACTATACCTACTGGGTACGAAACTAATGGCGCGGATGTGCCATGGTTGGCTACTTTAGTAATACCTAGATATTTACCTAGTAATCTACCTATGGTAGCTATACATGACTATCTGACAGATAGAGAAGAGTACAGGTTAGCGGATGATATGTTTGAGCAAATGTTTATAGAAGCTGGCTATACATTAAGAAGAAAGTTAGCAGTTAAGGCTGTAAGACTTTACCACAAAATTAGGTATAAATATGACAGATGAAGCAATGAGAGATTTACTAGCTAGACATGATACAGATATAGTAGAGCAAAAAGCTACTATCAAATCATTAGTAGTGAGTGTAGAGCATTTAATAGTAGCACAAACTGAAACTAATGAGCAATTAAAGGATATTAGTAAATATTTAGCTAAACAAGCAATATTTACTAATAAACTTGAAACAATGGATAGAGACATTAAAGAAGCTTTTGCTAGACGGGATAAAGACTTAGTAGAAAAAATTAAGCGGTTTCATCAAAGAGTTGATGAAATAGACATAATACAAAAAGATGAGAACGGTTGTAATAGTGTCCGACTATTGCACAAAGATGTAGAGTCGCTTACTAGAGATGTTACAAGACTTGTGGGACTAGTAGAAGAACATAGAATGAGTATTGAACAATTAGAGAAGAAAGATGCTGCTGCTGTAGCTCCTGCAACTATTAGATGGGCTACTGGAATAACTATACTTTACTCTATAACATTTGGAACTTATGTAGTACAAGGTTTTAATGAGATGAATAGTCTAAACTCTAAGATATCTGTTTTATTAGAAAGAAATATTAGAGATGTTAGAGAACTTATGCATAAAAGGATTAACCAATGATACCAGTAGTCGGAACTTTAATTAGTAAGGTAGTAGATGCAGGAACAAGCTTGTTTAAAAGCTATTTTCCACCGGATTTGACACCTGAACAAAAGGCTAAACTAGAAGCGGGTATTCAAGCTTATCAACTTGAAATGAATAGGGAATTGAATGAGTACTCTAAAACAATTATTGAAGAACAAAGCAAAATCATTCAAGCAGAAGCTAACGGTGAGGGCTGGTTACAAAGAAACTGGAGACCAATTACAATGCTCACTTTTGTTTTTATTATTGCTAATAACTATATCCTATACCCTTATATTACATTATTTGGTGGCAAAGCAATTACTTTAACTATTCCGCCTGATATGTGGGGTTTATTAAAGCTCGGATTAGGTGGTTATGTGGTTGGTAGAAGCATTGAAAAATCAATTAAAGTTTATAAAGGAAAATAAGAGATGAAGTCTAAATATTTCAAAATCCACGAATTAGTACCTAAGAAGATGTTTGAGAAGTACGGAGAGAAAGCATGGCGGTATGTCGATGTTCGGCTTATAGAAAGCATCGATACTCTAAAAGAACACTTCAATCTCGGAACAATGACTATCAATAACTACTTTTGGGGAGGTAGCAGAGAGTGGAGCGGTATAAGAACGCCTGAAAGTAAATACTACTCATACGGAAGCCAGCACTCTTATGCAAATGCGATTGATGCAGTGTTTAGTCACTACAGCGCAGAAGAAGTCAGGAACTACATTATTGACAATAAGGATTTGTTTCCTTACATTAAAGGTATTGAGCTAGGCGTTAGTTGGTTGCATATTGATGTGAGAAATGAAGATAAGATAATACTATTTAATAAAGGATAAGTAATGGCACAATTAAATAATTTTAGTGGAGGTTTAAATATACGTACTTCACCACACTTAATCTCTATTAGTGAAGCACAAGAATATATTAATATAGATAATTCTAGTCTTTCATTAAGACCTATAAAACAGGATACTGACGAACAGCAAGAAGTTTATAGGTATATGATTAATTTTAACGATACTTGGATTAGCTCTAGTACTAGTAAGACTTATCAAAAGTTTCAAGCTAAGCTATATTATTCTGATGGTATAGCTCAGCCTAAGAAGTCTAGTGATGGAGTAACATGGTATAATCTTGGTATACAAAAACCTAAGCATGCTCCAGACATAGTGTTAAATACCACAGAGGGTACTTTAAATGGTACCTTACAATATTGCTATACTTATTATAATGCTAATGATGGTACTGAGTCTGAGCCGTCAAGATATAGTGCAGAAATTATCGTAGTAGACCAGCAAGTTGATATATCTGTAGAAGCTTCTACAGATATACAAGTAACTGACATTAGGCTGTATAGACTTGGTGGTAATTTAAATAGTATGCAATTAGTCACTGAACTAGATAACAGCAATCAAACTTACACAGATAATATAGATGACTTGAGCATTAGTGGGCATGTATTAGATACCTTTAATAATGCCCCTGCTCCAACGGGATTGAAGTACCTTACAGAAAATAATGCTATGTTTTTTGGGGCTAAAGAAGATAAGTTATACTATAGTGATGTTGCTTATGTAGATAGCTGGAGCTTATTTAATTTTATAGACTTCGATTATACAATTACAGGTATAGGCCCAGTACCTAATGGCCTTTTAGTTTTTACAGAATTTAAGACTTATATAATTACAGGGACTACACCGGATACTCTTAGTAAATATTTATTAAATAATAACCAAGGTTGTTTAGACCATAAGTCAATCCAGTATGCTAACAATAGCTTAATTTGGATAAGCTCAGACGGTATTTGTGTATCTAATGGTGCTGAAATACAAGTTATTAGCAGGGATAAACTAGGTAAAAACTATGTTCCTACAACCATTTATGATGCTATAGTATATGATGATGTCTATTATTTAGCATACTCTGATGGTATCTTACTAGCAGATTTTAGATTTGGTACTATCTTTAGACATATAGATACTATAGTTGAAGGGTTATGCATTTATAATGACATTTTATATTATTCTAAAAATAATAATTTATATAGTCTAGCTACAAGTAGTGAAAATAAATCCTTAGTATATAAATCCCCTAAATTTGCTGATGGACAAATATCTAACCTTAAAAATTATAAAGTATTTTATTTAAATTGCATAGGTAATTTACAATTAAGTATTTATATAGATGGCGACTTAGTATTAGTTAAAGACATTAATACTGATACTAAAGAAGTTCTTATACCACAACAATTACGAAGAGGTTATTATGTAGAATTTAAGCTCTCTGGTACTGGAGAATTATTAGAACTAGAATATATAGTAGAAGGAAGACAAAATGGTAGGTAATAAGCAAGGTAGCTTTATACAGCTGCCTCAAAACATAGATAATAATTTAGAACTAAGAAGATTTTTAGATAAATTAGTTTTACAATTAGATATTGCTTTTGGTCATAGAGGAGATAGTGCTTTTGTATCTAATAGTATTATTGAAAATAATACACTTAAATTACAAAGACTAGTAGAAGAGTTGTTCCAAGAAAATCTAACCTTTAGTAAATTGGATGGTTCGCGAGATTATACTAATAAAATTAGTTATAATGATGATAAAACATTTACTTCAGGTAGTAATGAAATTCCCGATATTAAATATGTTGAAGCATTTGCAGAGCCAGCAATCACTAAAAATACAGCTTTCAATAAAAACTTTGGTACCGCCTCGGGCACTGTTACCGAGGGTGGGACAACAACTAATAATCCTAAACAAGATAGTATAGATAAACTAAATCAAGCTATTAGCGACCCCCCCACTCAAGCGGAAGTACAAGCTATTAGTGATAAAATAGATACTTTGATAGATACACTAAAAAATGCTAATATAATTTAAACTTAGTTTAATATTAATTATGATATAATTAATTATGATTAAACAAATTGAAGACATTGAGTATATAAAACTTTTAGAATTCTACGTATTATATCAAAATGAATTGCCTACTAGATATAGTACTTTTATATCTTCTAAACTATTAAATGAAGAACTTATGAAACCTAATAGTTTAGCTTTAGGTTTATATAAAAATAAAAATTTAGTTGGCTTTATATTAGGCTACGGAGAGCATGAGTTATTTAATTTTAATTCTATGTACGTAGATAAAAAATATAGATACTATGTAAAACAGTTTTTAAATGATACTGAGAAGTATATAAAAACTCTTGGTTACAAGGGTTGGCTAGCTCTCAGTGTTACAGAGCAATCTAATAAAATGTTCTTACATTATAAAGCTAAACCGGTAGAAATTAAATATTATAAGGAGTTATAATGGGTGGTATAGTAGGTGGTATTACTGATGCAGTAGGACTAACAAACCATAAAGGCGAAAGGCAAGCAGCAGAAAATGCAGCTAGGGCCTCAGCAAATCAAGCTGCACTAGGTAAAGAAAGTTTAGCTATGTCTAAAGACCAGTTAGCTTTTCAGAGGGCTCAGTATGAGGACTGGAAAGATATCTATGGTACTCTGCAAGAACAAATAAATGATTACTATATGAAGTATGATGCTTCAGATGTAATAGCTAATAAACTAGCTCAAATAGACCAGCAATATAGCCAGCAAGAAAAGCAGCTAACTCGAAGTTTAGCACAAAGAGGTTTAAGCACTAGTGGTCTAGAAGCTCAAGGTTTGACTCAATTAGCTAGAGGAGAAGCAGCTCAAAAAAGTGCTGTCAGAAATAGTGCAGCAGACGAGGCTATTAATAAAAGAATGCAATTTCTTGGCTTAGGCTTAGGACAAGGAACTCAAATGCTAGGAACTAATGCACAGGTTAGTAATAATGGAGTTAATGCTGCAGTTAATCTAGCAGGGCAAAATGCTCAAATAGCAGGACAACAAACAGCTTTACAAGGTCAATTAAGTGCAGCTAATATGAAAAACACTAGTAGCGTAGTAGGTATGGCAGCAGGTATGTACTCTGGTTATAAAGGATGGACTAAATGAGTTTAAGTGAAGGGTTTAAAATAGGCTCACAATTAGGTTATGGTATGAGTGGGAGAGCTAAAGAAGATAAAGAAGTACTACGTAGACAATTGCAACTACAAACTAGTCTAAATAATGCACAAATTAATGACTATAATGCTAAAACCAGTAAAACTGAGGAAGAAATTAGAGCCTTAAGAGACCAGAATAGCTTAAGTCAAATGCAACTACATATGATACAAAATCAAATGGCTGCAAAAGATTTAGACTTAGCTACTGATGAATTGGTTACCAATGGTAACTATGAAGCATTTAATAAAACTGTAAAAACTAATCCTGTAATACTAGAGAAAATGCAGAAAAACTATGGTGTTAGCTCTATTAGACCTATTGATTGGGATAATAAAGAAGACTTGGCGCAACTCCAAAAAGCTGGTTTAGATGAACAAAGTATCCAATTAGCTAAAGAGGATAAGGGGGCTAGAGAAGGTATAAATAGAGCTTTTTATATGACAGATGCTGGGCATCTTACTAGTTTAGATGACTTTATACAGCATACTGGTTATATAAATAGAGCTACATCAGATAAATTTAAGGCCTATGTTGATATGAAAAATCAACTTGCTAACATAGGTAAAAAGCTCTCCATTAATGAAGTACAAGCTGAAGATGCTAAAAACTGGTTAGTTAAAAATCCAGATAAAACTTATATGGATTATCTAAATATAAAAAAGCCTCCTGTAAGTAATTCACGAAGAGACGCCTTAGAACAATATACAACGGCATTTAAACAAGCACATCCTAATGCTACTCCTGAGCAATTCCAAGAAGCTATGGCAAAATTTGTAAATGCTAAGGGTGAGGGTGTAGGTTCAAATAGAGAAAATGCTGATGTATCTACTGTTAAAGCTAAAGCTAATATAAAAGAGCCAAAAGAAAAAGAAGCTTTTAATGCTGAGATAGATATTTTAACATCCCTTAAACAAACTGATAAGACTAAATATGATTTAGTTAATAGAAACATTAAAACTATGGATGTTAACTATCAGCTAGCTACTAACATAGATAAAGTTCTTAAAGGACCAGCACAGAAAATAAATACAAATGCTATACAAGCTGCAAAAGACAAACTTCATAAGTGGTTTGGTATTAAGGATGAGACGACTGTAGATAATGCGATTTTTAAAACTAAGGGCGGTGCACTTCTAGCTACATATATTCTTAGTCGTTCTGGTACAGCAGCATCAGATAATGAAAGAGCCTTCTTGCAAGATTTAATGATGAGTGGAAATTTAGATGATGAGAAGTATGTAAGAAATTCTCTTAAAGCTTTTGAAGAAAGTTTAGCAGAACAAAACCAAACAGCTGCCAAAGCTATACAAGAGTACGCTCCTTATTCTGCTAAAAAATATAGCTTATCTCAGCAAGAAGCACAGGCTACTACTAAATCAGAGGTAGTAAAACAAGTAATTTACCAAGGCAAAACTTATAATGTAGATGCTGATGGCAATATGACGGAGGTAACTGAATAATGAAGCCAACAATAGAAAATCTTAAAGACTCTTTTAAAATAAGTTATGAGGTCTTTGAAGATTCTCGTAATGAAGCTTTAAATGTACTAGACTTATATCATAATAGACAATATACTAAAGAGCAATTAAATGTATTAGCTAATAGAGGGCAGCCAGCAGAAACCTTTAATATTATAAAACTCTTTGCTAGAATGCTAGTAGGCTACTATTCTACTATAGTTAGTAATATTAAGATTAATCCGGAGAAAGAGAGCAGTATAGAGACGGCTGCAGTGATACAAGATACTGTTGATTATGTCTTTAGAACTAATAACTTTAGTGCTGAGGGTGATAAGATTAAACTAGATAATATCTTAACAGGTCTTATGTGTAGTTATGTTGATGTTGAGAAAACTGGTGAGCAAGATGAGTTTGGTAGACCACTCTATAAGATTAACATTAGTCATATACCTAGTTTAGAAATAGCTTTAGACCCTATGAGTAGATTAGATGATTATTCTGATGCTAAGTATATTCATAGATTTAAATGGGTAGCTCAAGAAGATGTTGATAGGTTATATGGTAAAGCTAAGCGTAATAGTATTGATGCTTATTATAACCACCTGAATATAGATGAAGCAGAGTTTAGCTATACTTATACTACTGAATTTCAAGGTATGTATAAACGCTTTGATAACTATTTAATAGTACATTCTATAGTTAAAGATGGAGATAAAACCTGGAGTGTCCATTGGTGTCAAGATGAAATACTTAGTAAGGAAGAAATAACTTACAAAGAAGTTAAAATGCCTTATAGAGTTCAGAAACTAAACACTAGTAATAGAGCTGAATTTTATGGTTTATTTAGAGAAGTTATTGAGACTCAAAAAGCTATTAATCAAGCTCTACTTAAAATCCAGTTAATGGTAAATACACAGAAAGCCTTTGTTGAAGATGGTGCGGTAGAAAACCTGGCTGATTTTACTGACCAGTTTAATAGAGTTAATGCTATTATCCCTGTTAAAGATTTAGCAGGTATTAGAGTTGAGTCATTAACTAGAGAGGTAATTGACCAATATACTGTTATTGACAAGGGACTTGATAGAATACAAAGAGTACTTAGTATTAATGATGCTTTCTTAGGCATGGCTTACGCTAGTGATAGTGGTACTAAGGTTAAGTTACAACAAAATGCTTCAGCTGTTGCACAAAGATATAGTACTAGTAAAATAGAAAATTTCTACCGATTACTAGGTTGGGATATAGTTAACCTTATTAAGCAATACTTTACTGCCCATGAAATTATTAGAGTTAGTGATAACTATGAAGGTAATAAATGGGTAGAGTTAAATAAGCCACTAGAATTACCTACAGGACAGATTGACCCACAGACAGGTCAGCCTCAAACTAGGTTAGTCTTTGAAGAAGTTAAAGACCCAGCAAGTGGTAAACAACTCAAAGATGAATATGGTAATATCGTTATGGCACCTATTCCAACGTTAGATACTGATATAGCTTTTTCTAAAGCTGATATAGCTATCGATACTGTTAGTTTTAATGATAGTGAAGAACAGAATAGACAACTATTTGAGCAGTTTATGAATGGACCTGTTGGTAACTTACTTAGTCAAGTTAATCCACAAGGTTACTTCCAAGCTGCTGGACTAAGTATTAAGAATACTAAATCTAAATATAGTCCTGAGTTAGCTAGTATATTAGAGCAAACTGCTCAGATGCTACAGCCACACCAGCAACAAGCTATGCAACAAGGTGAACTAGATGGGCAAATGCAACAAGGCCAAGTAATGAACCAATTAGCTGGTAGACCTAGCCAAGGAGGTAGATAATGAATATCAATGATTTAAAACCTGAAGACTATGAGGTGGTTGATAGTAAACCACTTAATATCAATGATTTAAAGCCAGATGATTATCAAGAGGTACATAGCGAAATACAAGAAGATCTATTTACTCCTGGTCCTTCTGTTATAGATAGTACACAGTTTACTGACAGTAAAGACAATGCTCAAACTATAGTTCAAGGAGAGACCCTTAATCCACATGCTGTAGCTGATGTCAGTGAGCTTACAGCTATGGGTGAAGCAGGACTTGCTAGAGGTGCTATAAGGCCAGTTTTAGGTGTAGCTTACTTAGGTGAAGGTGTTTATAACAAATTAACAAATGAGCAATCTAAAATTACTGATGACTGGATTAAAGAAAATGAAGCTATTATTAAAGACAAAGGCTTAGAAGGCCCAGCCTTAGTAGGAGAAATAGCTAGTAATATTTTACTTAGTGGAATATCTGCTGGTTCTTCAGCAGCTGGCGTAGCAGTTAGAGAAGCTTCTATAGCTGGAGCATCTAGTATAGGAGCAGATAGAGATAGTTTAGATACTGGTATAGCTATGATGCTAGGTGGCGGCATTGGTGGCGGAGTCCAAGCAGTTTTAAATAAACTAGATAAGACCCAAGTAAAGAAACTTTATGACTATATGTTAGAGCAGTATAATGTAGACCCTATTACAGCAGAGAAAAACTTTGTCGAATGGAGAAAGGCTACTGGTGAGTCTAATAGTATAGAGAACAAAGTCAAATCACTAGTTGATGGCTTAGGGGATGAGGGAGCTACTTTAAAAAGAGAAATTGCTCATGACCCTATGGCTGTTAAAAACTTGAATAGGAGAGTTAAAGAAACTAAAAAGTCTGTTGAAGAATTAGCTAAAAGCAATTTTAATGTAGAAAATTTTGCAGATGACTTAGACAATGCCTATACTGATGTAAGTAAAAAATACGGGGAAGTAAAAGAACAGATTAGTTCCGTGCCTGTAGATAAGAGATTTGAAATGGAGCCTTGGGAAGCTTTGGATGAAGCTACAGCGGGAGATGTCAAAGAGCTTAGAAATTTAATTGGTGAAGATAACCCCTATATTAACTCTAAAGATTTAGTAGAGGCTATGCCTATTATTAATAAGTTAATAAGACGTAGTAAAGGTAAAACACTACATAAATGGTCTGAAGTGTCTAAAGCTGTTGATACACAATTAAGAGATGTGCTTACTGAAAGCCAGTACAAATTATGGAAAGAAACTAATACTCTGTATAGTAAAATGGCTTCAGTAAGAGAGTCAAAATTAGGTAACTTAATTGCTACTGCTAAGGGTAAGTCCTTTAAAGGTAACCCTAAGAGTACTCCTGAAGAAGTAATGGCTAAATTATCTAAAGTAAATGCTGGTGATGACACTTTTACTAATATAGTTACTTTAGTTGGTAAAGATAAAACCGAAGAGCTTGAAAAAGGTATTATTAGTTCTGCACTTAAAGAGGACAAAGCCTGGAAGACTATAAGTAAAAACCTTAGAAATAAAGGTTTTGTTACTGCTGAAGGTAAACGATTACAAAATATAGTTAATGAGTTTCAAACTGTTTTTAAAACTGATGATGCTATGAGAGTATTAAATACTAATATTGGCCACGAAGGAGCATCTATTGCAACTACTGCTGAAGGTAAAGCAGCAGTATGGGTTATAAATAAACTGGCTAATATGATTAGAAAGCATGTACCTTTTAGTGCTGAAGCAAAACATTTAAGAAAATTAGATACTTTAGAAGAAGTTCTTAGAAGCCCTACACTATCAGCTAAGCTTAGTGAAACTTTTGAGAAATTACCTCAGAGTGTTAAAGATGACATAGGTACAGCATATGTGGCAAAACTTCAAGAGGAGATGAAAAAAGAACAAGCGATAAAGCATATAGACTATAAACCTGAAGCTAAGATTACAGGAGATACTAATGTTAAACCTCTTTATAGTACACCTGAGGGCACAGTAGGTACAGATGCTACTAAAGTTACTTTACATGATGCTCAAACTAAAATGGTTAAAGAAGCTCTAGGCAAAGACTATAGTAATGATATAATTAATCAAACTTCGAAATTATTAAATAGTAAACGATTTAATAATGTTATTAAATCAACATCTGATAGAATGAAAGCTGATGAGCTATCAAGTAATATGACTATGTTGAAAAAAACTATTAAGTCTGAAGTAGATCAAATAGTTAAACGTATTAATAAAGACTATGGAGTTAAACTACCTCCTAAAGAAGTAGAAAAAATTTATAAGCTAAAAGTACAAGAAATGCTAAAGGACTGTAAATAATGAAATGTAGTAAATTGCTAAAAGAGGCTTTAGAGGGTATAGAAGATAAAGTTTCGGATAAAGACTATGGGTTACAGGCAGTATATAATTGGATTAAACACAGTGGAGCTATAGTTAAAGCATATTTAAAAACTGGTAAGCATAAAGAGTTAGATGAGTTTTTCAAATCTGTTACACCTAGCTATAAAGGTACTACCTCTAGAATAGGTATGATAGATAAAGATTTAGTTAATAGACTGAAAGCTGGAGACTATACAACTAATACTTTTCCTTTTGCAACTAGTGTGAATTCAGAAGAGAACGATATTTTCTCTTCGATAGTAGCTAAGAGACTACTTAAACACCCAGATAAGATAAAGGTTAGATATGAGATAGATAATTCTAATGTGCCACAATATGATTTAACTCATGTTAATCCAGCAGAAACAGAAGTTTTAATAAAACCTGATACAGCTTTTATAGTAGATAGTATAAATAGAAGTAATGATGATTTAGTAATAATCAAGCTAACAGCTACAAGAAATAGACGTAATAAAGCAACTATTTCTTTGTTATCTGCAGCCATATTACTGCCATTAGCTAATAAGCTTGAAATACATCAAGAGGTTAAAAAATAAAATTAAAGAATTGAGTAAGGATTGTGAATAATGAAATGCAGTAAATTAATGAAAGAAGCTTTAGAGAGATATAAAGAATTAGATAATTTCCTGGAAAATTATGTGATGTCTTCAAAAGAAATAAACCAAGCTTTGTATTCTAATGATAAAGAATTACACAAAATTGTAGAACAAAATTTAGAAAGGTTGCCAAAGTATAAAGGCTTTGTTTACAGAGGTACTGCTTTAACTAATGAGCAATTTAGTAAGTTAAAGCCTGGTGGAAGATTTAAGTTAAACTTTATAGGTTCTACTAGTAAAGATAAAGGTATGGCTGAAGATTTTATAATAGATAGAGGTCTTACTAATAATGATAATCCTGTATTATTTAAAATCTTAGATAGTAGAGGTGATGGCTTAAGAGATATTACCGAGTTTTCTGATTTTGAAGATGAAGTGCTTTTAAAACCTAGTCAGGCCTTAGAAGTATTTTCTATAGAACCTTATAATTTTAATTATACTCCAAAAGAATATAAGTATAAAACAATCGATGAGGCTATACTTAGATATAGATTATCTGATAGTTTTAGACGGCAAAGAGATGCCGGGATACTTGACGACGAGGATATTATAAGAATGTTTAAAACTCAGTATAATAAATACCATAATACTAAATTAATATATCTAAAAACTATAAAGGGTGCTGTACCAGCGCTTGGCGTTATTGGATTAATGACTTCAATAAACAAGCAAAAGACAGAGACTAGATAGTCTCCCTCTTATATGTCGAGTTATTAAAGTCCTCCTTCTTACTCACCTTTTTATATACTTGTTCTGATATAGCATTTTTTACCAAGATATGGTTAACTGTTGTGGTGTTACTACCATTGATATTGACGATCCGGTCACGGCGCTGTATAAACTTGCTGCCTGAATAATCAGAACTAAGTATAATAAAGTGCTTAAGATGAGAAAGGTCAACACCTTCAGCATGTGACGAACTGCTATAAATTTTTGCATTTTTAAACCTTTTTTCTAATTTAATTCTCTCACCTACAAAGTGACACATAATACCAACATCTTCAGTATCCCCAAAAGTACTATAGATATAGTCTATTTTCTCATTATTACCTAAATCTATATATTTATCTTCTATTTTAGCTATACCTGACTCTAACATATGTAAAGAAGTTCTTAGCTTCATAGTTGTATCACAGACTAAATCATAAACTTCCTGAGAATTATTCCATATACTAGGTTCATTGTGTATAGTACAACCTTTATATACTTCGGCTATGTTATCCTCTTGTAAAACATTATATAATCTCTTGGTCTTATCATCTAGCTCAACATAATGCACCTTATCCGCAGCCATACAATCTTTAGATATCCCAGCATCTTCTTGAGTCATATAAATAGTAAATTTATTAATCTCATCTAGTAATTCCGGCTTAAATCTGTCATATTGTGCTATCTCTCTGCCTGCTGCTTTAATATAGTAAGGCTTACCATATTTTCTAAAGAATTCATAGAAGTTCTTAAACTTAAATGGATTATATTTGGATATACTCATTTGATGATATATGCTATTAGGTGACTCAACTATAGCTGTACCACTTAAATGTATATGTGGTATATTATAGCATAACGATTTAATAGCTTTATATCTGCCTGAAGGTTTACCTATAGTACCTAGATTATGTGACTCATCTATAATAACTAGTTGGTAATCTTCAGGATTTAACTTTAGGTTTGCCTTTCTCTTTGCATTATCCCATTTACCTACTTGTTCATAGTTTGTGACGTGATATTTGTGTTTGAGGGTCATTCCCATTAGAAACTTCTCCCATCCAGGTATTGCCGCTTTCTTTGTTAAAATCAGAACACTCTCTATATTTGTAGAGGTCTCTGAAATTAAAAGTGCTGTTAGAGTCTTTCCACTTCTTGGTTTTCCTGCTAAATAAACGTAACCAGTTTTTCTTAATATATTCCAACATTGCTCTGCCTTTTCAATTTGGTGGGGATATGGTGTAATCATTTATTTTCCTTCTTACCAGTGGCAGATATCATACCAGATGATAATCTGCTCACATATAACTGTATTTATAATTAGTAACCTAATTAGATATTTGTTTGATATCTTGTTTTTCATAAGTACTCTCACATTTAGCAGCTTCTAGCCACTTACGTCTATACTCATCACGCTCGTCTTCTAGTATAGCTATCTCTTCACATAGTTTACTTATAGCTTCATTAAGTGTACTCAATGATTGTAAACTAGCTAACTGAATTAAGCCTGTTTCTCTGCTCATAATCCTGCCTCCATTAATAATTCTTTTACCATTCCTGTATTCCAAGCTACCATAGCAATACCGCCTCTTTGCTCTATCCTAGTTAGATTATACTCCTGCAATTTAGATACATTATTTTTACTCTCAGGTTTCTTAACTTCTATAGCAACAAACCTACCTTCAATACAACATAGTATATCAGGCACTCCAGCTTTAGATGCAGTCACTACCTTAGTAGTGTAAGCATCATAATCCTGCTCTAGCATCGTTAAGATTTTCTTTTGTATTTGTTGTTCAGTTGCCATATTTATATTCCCCAGTTAGTCCAGCAATATCGTAATCAGCTGAGCGACCCTCAAAGAAGTTTTGTAGACTACTACCATTAGTTAACTCGTCAAACCAAGGTAATGGATTAGTCTCTATTTTATATTCAGACTTAAGCCCAAGCTGTAATAGTCTTCTGTCAGCTATATATTTAATATATAACTTAACATCTTCTGGGTTTAAGTCTCTAACTTCATGCTTGTTAAATGCAAAGTCTATAAAGTTACACTCCAACTCGACTAGTTCCCTAATCATGTCATAAATTTTCTTCTTAAAACTATTCCCTACTTCTTTAGAGTTTTCGCTAGCCCAAACTCTAAAGAGTTTAGAATTACCTTCAACGTGTAATGTTTCATCTTTTAAACTCCACTCATTAACTTTACAAGTACCCATCAGTAAGCCATGCCTCTCAAAATTCTTTAGCATAATGAAAGCACCAAATAATGCTATACCTTCTGTACCAACTTGTTTAGCTACAGATAACCCAAAGTTATCTGAATACCCTTTATTATCTTTATAGAAATTCCATTTTTCTAATGTAGCAACATGCTCTAAAAAGTCTGTATAATAACTTTCAGGCAAACCTAAGCTTTCATTTAACTGAGCATAACCTCTTTGATGCTCCCACTCTCTACAGTTAAAACTAGATAACATACCTCTAATTTCATTATTTTTAATCTTGGGTAGTAGGAAGTCCACGTAGTAATTAGCTACAGCAAAGTCTGACTGAGTAAAAATACTCAATATAGACTTAACAAACTCCTGCTCATCAGCACTTAGTTTCTCTCTAAAATCTACTAAGTCTTGATTAAAGTCTATTTCATCAGTAACCCAGTGCATTTGCTCAGACTCTTGTCTATAATCCTCAGCCCATTGGTATTGCATAGGCTTATAGATTTTACTCTCTTTAAAGATATTTAGTTTATTACTCATTTATCATCCTTCACATGCTAAACATGTTTCATTAACTCCGTCTTGCAGTGCATCTCTTTGCACTTTCAACGCAACTTTTTCAGTCTTTCTACCACTTTCAGTTCTTAAATAATACAAGTTTTTAAGTGGTCTAAAATCACCTTTCCAACTAAATGCTCTTAAATGAACAGCATTAAAATACTCTTTATCTGTACCAGCAGGGAAGAACAAATTAACACTTTGACCTTGACAAATATCTTCTTGTCTACTCCTAGCCATGTCTACGACCCACCGTTGGTCTAACTCATAAGCAGTCTTAAATAGTTCTTTCTCATCATCTGTAAAATAGTCTAAGCTTTGAATACTACCATCATTAGCTAGTATGTCATTCCAGATGTCTTCTTCACTTACTACACCTTCAACTGAGCACTTGTGCTTAACTAGTTTTTCAAGTACTGGATTTTTAACTAGGTGACTACCAACTCTTGTTTTATGAGTATAACAATTAGATACCCTTGGTTCAATAGATGCTGAACAGCCTAAAATAATACTAGAATTAGCATTAGGTGCTATAGATAATAAGTGTGCATTCCGTCTACCAACCTCTGCTAATTTACAGCCCCCCTTGGTATCATATAATTTCTCAGTAGTTTTAACTGCCTCAGATTTAATATGTTTAAAGATTTGCCTATTAATAGATATAGCTAATGAGGACTCCCAAGGAATACCTTTACTTTGTAGATAGTCGTGAAATCCCATAGCGCCTAGACCTAAGCTTCTTTCTTGCTTAGCCCCATAGACTGACTTGTGCAGTTCATCTGGTGCATTATCTATATAAAACTGCAGAACATTATCTAACATAACTATTAAATCTTGTACCATCTGAGTATCTTTCCATTCATCATACTTAGCTAAGTTTACGCTAGATAAACAGCATACTGCAGTCCGTTTCTCATCTGTTACCAAGTGTATTTCACCACATAGGTTACTACCGTGTATTTTAAGCCCTTTATCTTTGAACTTTTTAGGTAATCTTCTGTTAGCCTCATCCAAGTAGTTGATATAAGGTTCCCCAGTTCTATATCTAGTCTCTAGTAGTGTTTCCCACAATTCCCTAGCTTTTATAGTTTCTGTAACTAGTTTAGTATGCGGGTCTATTAAATGCCAGTCTAAATCATACTCTACAGCATTAATAAAAGCATCTGAAATGTTTACTGCATGATGTAAGTTCAAATTTTTTCTGTTAATATCCCCTGTTGGTAACCTCATTTTAATAAACTCAATTATGTCAGGATGTGAAATATCTATGTATGCTGCATAACTGCCTCTCCTAGTTTTACCTTGTCTATAAGCAGTCATATCAGCATCTACTGTATGTAAGAAACTTATAGGCCCTGGTGTCATTTCATTCATACTTCTAACATCACTCCAGTGTCCACCAACACCTCCGCCTTTAACTGATAACCATCTTAGCTCAGTTGTATGCTCACATAGTCCTTCAATACTATCAGGTACATAAGTAAGAAAACAACTAATAGGTAAACCTTTAGGTTTCTCACCAGGTAATATAGCATTACTTAATACTGGACTGGCGAACATAAACCAGCCATTACTAACGTAGTCATAAAGTCTCTGAGCTAAAGCCTCATCACCATCAGAATAGCATACTGCAGCTCTTGCAAAAGCCTGTTGTATAGTTTCATTCGGTCTAGTGTAATGAGACTCTAATAATTTTCTACTAAAATTATTCATTTCAACTGTTTTACTATTATCTATTACTATCATTTTGTCTTACCTTTCTTTTCTTTCTAAGCTTCTGTTTTTCTTTAGTCGTCATTAGTCTATCTCCTTTTTGGTTTTATCCGCTCTAACTGCTATAAAAGTAGGCTGAATATAAGTATCTAAAATTTGTTCATACTCTACCTCAATAACTTTATCTAAAAACTTAGAATGTAAGCTACTTCTTTGGGCATCATTTAGTCCGCTGCCCACTCTAACTTTTCTACCTTTGCTATCCATAAGTATTAATGAACCAATCATACCAACATATTTGCCTTCTCCAGGCTCGATATCGATACATAATAGGTCTGCTGTAGGCCTCATCTTAATTTTAATAGCATCATTAACACGTTTACCAGGTCTATATGTGTGGTCTTTATGTTTAAGAAAAACACCTTCCCACCCGTCTTTACATAGTTGTTTAGCCGTGCTTTGCACTATATCTAAATTAGTTAGACTAAAATCGGCTATTTGTAAATTACAAGGCAGATTAATGTGTTGTAGCATTTGTAATCTCTCTTCAAAAATAGCTAGGCCTCCCACTATAATATCAAAAATAACAAATCTATTATTTGATGCATTACAAGACAAGCCTTTAGCTGTATTAATTCTCCAGGTAGTCATTATGCCGCACTGAGTTCTATCACCTAGTTTACCTTCTGAAGTACCTATAAATTCGGCCTCCAGAATAAAATCATTATCAGGATTGTGGCTAACTAAATACTCTTCTAAGTCATCTAATTTTATAGATTTATTACCAGAGCTATAAATAGTTACAGCATCTCCTATCTTATGTATCTGACAATAGTTACCATCATATTTAATTGACATATAATAGCCATCCTGAATAAGTTTACTTGTTGGAACTTTATCTAGCATCTTGCCTTTACACTGCCTAATCATTTAAAGCCTTTAAAATAAAAGACTTAGACATACCAAAGAAATTTATAGGGAACTCTCTATCTGATATAATCTCAATCGTATTGTCATCAAAGAGTAAGCTCTGTGTAAAGGTATCTATATACTCTATATTAACACACTTAGGGTCTCTTTGGTTTGTACCCTCAAAATCCCTTAGTAGTTGTTCATAATTTTTATCTGTCGACTTAATAAAATTACCATTAGCATTTAGAAAGCCTTTACGATCTTTAATATCATTATAAGCAACTTCCCAGCACTCTTCTAATGTAGTTCCAGCAAGATTAGCTAAGTTAGTTAATACAACTAGGCAATCACCAATATCGTCTTTCATAGCTTCTAAATTATCTTTAGCTGCATTATCCATCAGCTCTCCCATCTCGCTACCCAATTTTAGTGCTTGTGTTGTAATCTTACCATTTGCTAAGATACCTCTATCACCACTCCATTGTAATGTCTTAGCTTGTAATTCATTTAGTGTCATTTTATTTCTCCAATTCATATTTTAGTGACTCTTCTGCATATGGATGCAAAACAACTTTATCTATTTCATAGACTCTTTTAGCTACCTCTAGGCTAGGATTATAGCTCTTTTTATATGAGCTAAGCATACTTAAAGAAACTCCTAGTTTAGCTTTTAGTTCTATACTAGTTATTTCTTCCAGCTGACTACTTATATAGTCCTGTATCTTTACCATTTATTCTCCTTTCTTGATATAATATATTATATCATAACGTAAATTAGATTTAGTTTAATCTCAATTGATAATTATTATCGCTCCAGGATTGATTAAAATCATAAGATGATGAAACACCTTAGCGAAAATTTTTAATCAATCCTGGATGAGATATGTGATTATTTTAATCATTTATATCTTCAAAATGTATCAAAAATGCGATATTTGTGAGAGCATGACTAAGGTGACTTAGCTCACTCTCACCATCTAATTTCTCACCGCTTCGCCAAGCTTCTAAGTGTCTATACAGAGCATCTATATACCTAGCAGTGTCATTAACTTGCTGCCAATTGTTAGGTTTATACTTCTTAGCACCGTATGTTAATACCTTAGCCATCTCTTTCATAGCTCTTGGAGGTACTAGGCTATATCTCAATTTCCCAGAGTCAAACTTCATAAACTGCTCTACTAAGATTATCTCTAGTCCTATAGCATCTATAGCTTTCTGACAATTCTCGCAAGGTTGATGAGTTACATAAATATACTTAGCTGCTGTTCTATATTCTTCAGGTATTTGCTGTATCGCAGACATCTCAGCATGTATTACTTCAGGCCTAGTATTTCCTGCATCATCTTCACAAATATTTGAATTTATTGATAATCCTATAGGGTCTGGGTGAAAATTGTGTCCCTTGCTCATTACACCACCTACTGCATCAACTATAACAGCACCAACTTTTCTCTTTTTACATGTTGATTTTTGAGCTTCTTCTATTGCTAACTTATTGTAATCCATATTTCTACCTTTCTATCTTTTACTAAACATTTAAAATTGTTTAGTCTAAATTCTTTACCGCCCTCAAAATCTTCCTGACTTCGTGAAACTATTAATAGCTCAGACTTCGCTAGCTCCCTAATAGTTATAGGTACTCTCATTTGAGGTGCTATAGAAGTATAACATAAAGCCTGTAAAGACTGAGGTAATAGTTTATAACCTTCTTCACTAACAGGTCTGCCTGCTAGTATCCCTGCTAGTAATTCCTTATCAAATTTAGGACGTTTGGGTAATTTACCCTCATCATCAACATACTTGTTACTCTTTGTCAGTAATATAGTTCCTACTATCATATCAAGCCTTCAATTCAAATTTTAAAACTTTGTCATAGTCATCTTCAGTTCTATTTAATAGTTCTACCGCACCTTTTAAGTGCTCTTTGTAAATATGAACATTGGATAAACTAAACATGCAAGTGCCTACTTTAAGATTACAAGCCGAGGCTACAAAGTGCATAAACATAGCTGCTAAATAAATATCCGCAGGTAAACCTATCATTGTATCAACACTACGTTGAGTCCACGTAAGATGCAAGACTCCAGCTATTACAGAAAATGTTAGATTATGCCAGCAACAATGTAAAGATAAAGAACCATCAAAAGCATGTTCATTATTCCATAGACTAATAACATGCCTACGACTCTCAGGGTCTCTCTTAATCTGCTCAATTACATTATCTAGTGCTGGATGTAATTCATTATAGTAGTCTAAAGTTAAACTGCCATCTTCAGCCGCCCAGTCTTTCCAGTAATTACAACCATTAGCCTCAAATTGAGAAACATTAGTTAGAGGCTCTCTTGATACTAATGTTTTAAATTCACCATCCACACCCGTATACCACATCTTTCTGAGCTTTAGAATGTGATTATCTTTAGTTTCATCACTAAAATCTAATGTAAAACTATAGTGTGGTATAATTCGTTGTGAGCCATTACGGCAATCTTGGTCTATACCATACTGTAATATATGATTAACTAGCTTTTTGTATTCTCTAGTCATTATATAACCTCCCAGTCAGTATCTAGTATGTCACTTTGACTAGCTAACCAAGGAACAACTTGACCATCTGCTGTTTTCATATCAACATGAGGTTGATAAGTAACCTCAGTACCTTCTTTATAGATACCAAGTAGTGGTTCCCTATTGACTTTGAAGGTGCTCCCAGGAACTAAAAATATAAACATACCCTTACCATTCCAGTCAGCTCTACAAACCCTCTGGCCTGCTTTCATTGCTTGAATAGCCTCTCCAAAAGTCATACCTTTAATTGGTGTATAAGCTCTGTTAAATACATCTAGTGGGGACCAAGATACATAGCCTTTAAACTCTTCAGTATTACCTTTTCCACCGTCTATATACTCAACTAGCATACCAGCGTCATCACCATTTTCATCAGTAGGTAATGTCCAACCTCTAAACTCATTGTACTCCAATCTAGTCATTGGCTTTGCGTTAATTCTCTTTGTTCCTATAAATGCTTTCATCTTATTCTCCTAGTAATTCTTCGTGTGTTCTTAGAGCTATCTTAACTCCACCATCTTCTAATTCATAGAGTAACTTCATATCTACTAGATTTAAGTTCATTAAAGCTTCATCTCTTGTTCTACCTTTAGACTCATAAGCCTCGCAAACAGCTATCCATAAATCTCTATGACTAAAGCAACCAGCTAAAATCTTCTCAGCCTTCTTAGGTCCTATACCTTTTAAGCCAATAATATTATCCGTCTTATCACCTGTAAGAGTTTGTAAATATCTCCAAATTAAGCTAGTATGTCTATCTACTTCAACCCACTTCATCTCTATATTATATATAGCAGACTCATAGTAATTAAAATGTTTATCCTCAATACTATTTAATACATCCTTATCAATTGCACATAGTATGTACTTCTCAGGTTCTTTTTCTTTAAGATAAACAACTAAATCATCCGCCTCATATCCGTCAGTAACCCTACCTGGATATAAGTTGAGTAGTTCCTCTCTAATCTCAGAAAGCCCTTCAGGTGTAAGACTTCTATCTCTATTAGCCTTATACTCTGGAAATACCTCATATCTAAAGTTATTAGGTCCACTAAAGACTAAGTATACCTCTCTACAGCCAGTCTTATCTAGTATACGTTGAAGTTTAGCTTTAGCATTTTCTACACCTGCCTCAACATTAGCTTGTCTGTAAGTACCATCGAGCTCGTTAAAACTATTTAGATTACTTAGTTCTTCCCATTCATCATCAGAATAAAACTCTCTAGGTAATATCTCACTCTCCTCTTGTGAATTAAGAGCTGCAGTAAATGCTATTGTATCGGCATCAATTAATGCAATCTTATCATTCTTCGCAGGCATCACTTTACCATCAATATCTAAATCTATATCCACTATCTCATCCAAGTCAACATCTTCTGTTAACATATCTAAACTATCACTCATCTTTTACTCCTCAATACATTTGTATACTGGCTTACCAGAACTATAGTCATTATACTCAATTTCAACTGGCATTGGTATATCTTTATAGAACAACATAGGACGCTTACACATTTCAGTCCACCCCTTTTTCATAGCTTTCACTAATCTTGGAGCCCATATATTTTCTTCACCTTTTGGTACTCTCATATAAATAGCATCATGTACTACATTATAGATATACTTAGTAGTTATTGGAAACTCTTTACATAAATAATGTATAGCTAATTTTGTTGTTTCTGCTATACAACCTTGAGTTGCATAGTTAATAGCATCTGTACCAAGTCTCGCTTTATTCCTACGACCTAATGGGGTAGTTACAAAGTCTGTTTTATAATCATTCCAACGAGCTTTAGCATATCTAGTAATACCAGGATATTGTTTTTGATAAGCAATTTTAATAGCTTTAGCCTCGTCTAGTGTAAAAATAACACCATAATTAACATAAGCATATTCAACAAATGATGGTGCTGACATTCCAAAAATAAAACCAAAACTAATTGCTTTACCTTTTTGTCTACCTGCCTTATCTATATCTTCAGGTCTTCCACCTAGCGCCAAGGTTGCTGCTACTTTATGTAAATCTATATCAGCTTTAAGCTGCTTATACATTCCTTCATCTTTCATAATACTACAACCAGCCCTAAGCTCAGCAGTAGAATAGTCAGCATGTACAACTACAGTATCTTCTGTATCTTTATTGAAAAGATACTGGAGATTTCTCGTAATTTGTTGAGCATTTATACCCCTAGGTAAGTCTCCGCCAGTACTAGTAAATCTACCTGTTGCGGCACCTGCAGGATTAAATCTAGTTATAACTCTGGGATAATTATAACTATTTAAAAATGTACGGCGTTTTAATAATCGGCGTTGTTCAAACACAACTTTAGCCATCTCATTACCTTCAGCGATAAGCTTAATTAAAGTTTCTTTATTACTACTTTCAGTACCTAAATACTCTTTAACTTGTTTAGGACTATTAGGATTTAACCCATTTAATTTCTCATAATTAGCTTCGATGATATCTACTAAGTCATCCAGTTCTTTTCTAACACTAGGTTGGTCAACTATTAACCCGTTTTGCTGGTATTCAATACTATATTTCAGACTCAGTATATCTACTTTATATGCTAAGACTTCACGAGTTACTTGTATCCGCTTATTCTTCCAGATTTGTGCAAGTGCATAAACATCAGTAGCAGCATATTTGAGTTGCCTAGCGCTAAGATAAGCACCCTTTACAAATCCCCCTTTTTGCATAGCTTTTTTATCTAGGCCATCATATAGTTTATCCCAGCCAAGCTTACTAACAACAACGTCTAAGCCAAATTTTTGCCATTCAGGGTATGCAGTCCTAGCTAGATAAAGTGTATCATCAAACCTTGCCGTGGTCATATTTAGTGTGCCAAAATCATAGCTTCCACCATGCCAAATAGTCCAGAGAGGCTTTAAGAACTCTTTAGCATCTTCTAAGTCTATAATATCTGTATCTATGATATAGACTATCTCATCATTTGTTTCTGGTTGATAAAGTTGTATAAGTCTTGTGTTGATATATAAACCATCAGTTTCTATATCACCAAATGTAGGTAAATCTTCTCTTAAGTGTATCTCATCTAATGAGTCCACTACTTTGTAATCAAACATTTTAGTTTCCTTTGGTTTTATAGTGTTTCCTCACTCATTATTTAATGCAATTGCATTGCAACTAAGGTATAAAAATAAAGACAAGCCTAAGCTTGCCTAAATTTTATAAGTCTGGAGTATTTTCAGTAGTATCTGTAGAGTCGATAGCCCCTACTTCATCACCAATGTCAATATCTTCACCCTCAATTTCATCACACTCAACGTCATTGCCTTCGTACTTAACTAGTTTAGCTAGTTGAACAGCAGCTAAATATAATGTAACTTTATGTGTTCCACCAACATTGTTACCCATAGCAATACCATGAATAATACCTTTAGAACCTTCGCCAATTGCCCAGTCAGCAGCTTGGATAGCAGCAGTAATGTCTTTACCTTTTCTATCTTTTACCTTAACAACCTGAGCATTGCCATCAGGCCACTTAGTATTTGTTTTAAAAGTAGCTATGACATTCCCTGTAGGAATACGTCTAACTTCTTCAGTCTCTGGGTCAATCTCACCACTAGGGTCTTTCTGATACTCATCTTTAATACCATTAGTTTTAGGTTTACCCTTAACACCATACTGTGTTTTGTACTTTTCCCACTCAGCATTGATTTGCTCTAGTAAATACTTATGAGCCTCACCATCTTTAAGCATCACTGCACTTGCAACATATTGCATACGTTCTGGCTCACCTGGCATTGCTTGGTTTTTACCTTCACCTGTGATGAATACATACTTTAAATCACATACTTTTGTTTTTACTTTACTTCCAGCCATTTTTTATCCTTTATAGCGTGTTTTAGATTTTGTTATTCCTCTGAGCACCGAGGTCATGTTAGCCTTGATAGACTTAATAAGACCCTCTAAAGAGAGTCCTATAAATCTACTCTTCTTCTTTTGCAGGAAGTTCAGCAGTTACTTTAGAGTAGTCTGGTTTAATAGCTTTAGCTTTTTCAAGTTTAGCTTTACCTTCTTCAGGTGTCATAACGCCATCAAGAACATCAGCCATAATTGCTTTTTCAGTTGCAGCGAGTGTTTTGATATACTGTTTACGAATGCTCTCAGCTTGACGCGAAAGACGTTTAAGGTGTGAACCATCAAGACCAACAATACCTTTACCGGCTTTATCTTCATAGAAGAACTCTTTAGTCGCAGGTAAGAATTTACCAGATACTGAACATTGAATTTCAGCGATTTTACCATCAGCATTTTTCTTTGTTACTTCATCAATGTTAATTGATGCTCCAGCAGCTTTCGGTGCTAAATTATCAGTTAAAACATTCATCAATGCTTCACGGAATTTGTTTGCTACTTTGTGCTCATCACATAATGCAGTTACCTCATTTGTTACTGTTTCAAAAATTTCTTTTTTACTTGCCATATTATATCCTTTAAGTGCCTTGGCAGGCGAATTTATGTAGATAGTTTTATGGCCTTCGCAAGCCAAAGAGATTTGTATCTCTTAATTGTAAATATATTATATCATAATATAGATTAAACGAAGATTAGTCCATTTAATCTAAAAGATATAATATCCTTTAAATGTAAATATATTATATCGAATTTAATATTAAATCTATATTAAATTATATATAGATTATACGTTTTGCACGACTGATAGAAACGTACATAAGGCGTGCATAAGTCTCATAGAAATGATTAAAAATCGATTTTTGAATATCTGTCTTATCAATAAAAACAACGTCAAATTCGCTTCCCTGTGACTTATGCACTGTAGTTGCAAATGTATAATCCATAATAAAAGCTCTACCCAAGGCATAAACATCTTTAAAGTACTTCTTATCTTTAACGGCTTTTACCTTAGCTGCTTTTAACACCAAATTAGCTTTATCTATACCAACTATAACAGGGTATACATAACCATTCATACACTCAATAAATTGTATGCTTTTATTAGTTATTAAGGCTTTTAAAGAAGACTCTAAAAATTGCTTAGAAATTTGAGCATTCTGTAATTTCAACTTACCGTTCTCAAACCACTCAACTAAATCTAAAGTTGAAGGTCTGATAAAGTCAACTACTAGTACTGTATCTAGCATATTTCCTATCTGCACTTCTTGCCCTATATAACCTTTAATACCTAAGTGCTTAGCAATTTTCTGGTTCCATTCCCCTACAGCCTTATTAGTATAAGCTAATAATCTATCACCCCGTTTAAATTTACTAATGTCTAAAGGCCTTACATTTTCTGAGTATGGAGTGCTTAAGTCTTTAGTATTAGTACCTATTAAGTACTCTACAAACTTAGTATATAAGGCAACTACATCAGGACTTTCAGAACGATATTGCGTAGTTAAATTCACAGTTGTCTCTGGGTCTGTTTGTATCTGCTGACCCTTAACAGGTAGTAACTGATAAGGGTCTAAAAAGCAATGTATAGTTACTTCCTTATCAAAGTCTTCGGCAAATACTGCATACTCTTCAACCTTACCAACTATCTCAAAGAACATATCTTCTGACATCATTCCAGCCTCATCTATAACTATATTCTCATACTCACTTAATTCTTTATCAAGCTTTATAGTTGTATCTATATGATTAATATGCTGAGCATTCTCATTAATACTTGGTATCCATCCTAGCAGAGCATGTATAGTCTTAACCTCTGTAGACTCAGGAAGATGCTCCTTAAGTCTATACAAAGCTTTATGAGTAGGTGCTAGTACTATTAAAGTATCAGATGGTAGTGAATGTACTAATTCTATTAGCTTATGACTCTTACCAGTACCCGCGAAACCTGTTGTATATTTAATTTTTAGTGCCATACTAAATACTTTCTAATAACTCATCAGCTGAGATACCCCAACCGTAGCTTTTTAGCTTTTTAAGTGCTCTCGCAAACTCTCCTACTGTCATGTCTTTTGATATATTAAAATAGTCTAGAGCATAGTCAAAGTCATTGCGTAGCCTTAACTCTTGCTCATACTCAAACCTTTGCCCCTGTAAGCAGTCTCTAACTATTTCTTCTGCTTCTTCCTTTGTCATTATATTATCCTTTATACAAATGTATCTAGTGGAGTATACGTAATACTATCTAATGCTAGTTCCAAGTCATCTTCTAACTTATTTATAGCTTTCTGAAGCTCTACTTTATCTTGTCGTAGCGAATTATTACTAAACTTCAAATTATTAAGATAGTCTACTAAATTTACTAGGTCTTCTACCTTAGCTAAGACTCTATCTTCTTTCATGACCTCAGCATTTAAAATTGCTCTTACTGTTTCGTCGATTTTCATTTATATCTCCTTTGTTATGATATATTATAACGAATTAATTATTAAAATTAGATTAAATATCTAAATCTTCCGACGAAATTTCAGAATATTCTAAATCCTGAGGCGCCTCGAATATAGTGATAAATTTCTCTACTATAGACCTGTCAAATTTGAGTCTTTTGTTGCCTTCTTTCTCACTAGTTAATCTATCTATAGTCTTATTGATTATATCTCCACCATTCTTGGTACCAAACACATCCTTAAGCCTAGCAGTTGCAAGTACTAAATTTCCTCTACTATATTTCCAAGTTAAATCATCAAGAGTCATATTATATATCTCAAATATCTTAACCAAGTTATTGTATGTTCTGCTATACAAAAGCTGCGCAACTGTATCAGAAACACTTTGTGTATTTTCTATATATGTTTTGTAGCTCTCTGATTTCTGCCTACTTATAGGAGCTTTATAGTCATCTAAAGTCATGTTATACTCAGACTCATTTCCTAGCCAGTAGTAAAAGTTTAGTAGACTCTCTTCACTCATTAAGTGGTGTATATCATTATCAGTGTACTCACCACCCAAAAGTCTATTCAGTGGTCTCGGCATATAAACTATGTGAATACGTCGCTGGCTCATTGGGTCACTATGTAATTTCACCCATTTATTCCCAGTAACCCACACCTTAATAAGTGAGGGCACTGTTATAGCTGTCTTCTGCATCCCACGATATGTTACTATACCGTTAGACCCCGAGATACTCTTAAGCTTCGCTAGTAATGTGTTGGCATCCATTTCTCTCCAGTCACCAACCTCAGAGACTATAGCATTCGGCTCAGTCTGCCAGTTCGAGTGCTTATCATTAACTAGTTGTGCATCTAAGAGCTGAGGCTCTATAGGAAATGGTTTAGTAAGTAGTGATATCGTTAAGTCCTTACCAGACCCCTCAGCTCCTTGCAAAAACGTAATCACCGGAGAGAACTTAAAGTGTGTGTATCTATACTTTGTACTCGCTAGTAAATAGTCATACTCATCTCCCCACATATACTTACAACATTCTAAGAGTTTTTGTGGGTACTTGTAATTCTCTGGCTTAGTACCATAAAATGCAGCTAATGTTGGACCTACTATCGCCTTGTTAAAACTATTAGATTTCTTATCATAACCATAGCTCTTACTATAATCTGTTTGTGTAGTTATAGCAGGTACATTATCAGTCTTCCGTTGCACCGGGCCAAGCTTCGCTAATTTCTCCAAGAGTTCCAGATACATCTGCTTCGATTTTAGTGTATGTAGGTGCGGAGTACTCTCAGTATCTGGGTATGCAACGAGGTACTCTCCAGTGTTCATATCAAAGAAGCAATTTATAGTAGTCTTATACATTTTATGCTGCACCTTAAATGTAGCTACTTGTTTGTCCGGGTCGTATTTCCACAGGCCATTACTACTTGTACCATTAGAGTCTGGTCGCATCCTATTCAAGTGCTCAGAGGCTAGCTCACTATCAGTTTTCCTAGCGTGGAAACTATTGAACTTAACCATCGTAGCTACATAGTCCTCGTAGTTTATTGTCTCATCACAAGCTAATCGAGTACTAACCCGCTTATATATCTCATTACTTCCACCTTGTGGTATCGGGTATGGCACATTATAAAACTCATTAAACTGGTAGTCAGTAATGATATTACTAAGATACTGCTTTATGAAGTCTATGTTGTCGTCGCTATGACTAGTGTCACTCCTTAAAACTATGTTCTTTGCATTCTCTGGTATATTTGACATTACTATATGAGACACAAATATGTCCCAAGGCTGTGAATACTGAGTTAAGTCTCCACCATTGTCGTTGTCACTTAGTGTGTTATGTACTATAGTCTTTCCTGAGTCTCCCACAGTAGGTGCTATAACATTATGTTTCTCTGTTGATAAGTAGTCTAGTATTTGCTGCTTTGTGTGCCCTATAGGAGGCTCTATATCAGGGTTGGGACTAAAGTACAAGTGTCCACCATGCCGCGACGAGGCAACTATTAGTGAGCATTGGTATTTGGGTGCTAGAGTCTCGTTATACTTTAGCGCCTCGTGGAAGGTTGGTGTATCATCAAAGTCAATAACTATTAAGTTATCAGTGCGTATTGTTATAAGCTCTTTCCGCGCGATAATCTCTTGTAGTGTGGCTTGGTTAGTGGATGTCTTCCAATTAGTAGTTCGGTATAGCGCGGAGACTTCCTTTTTAGTTATAGTCTTTCCTAGGACTTCTGTACTAGATAATATTGTATAGTAGTGCTTAGTCATTGATTGGCACCTCTTCAATATCTGGTAGAACATCTAAGTTTAAGTCTAGTTGCCCAAAAGTTCTGCTCAGGTAGACGTCAAGTTTTCTAGGTCCTCCAGCATACTCAGTACTAAAAGGTCCCACATTACTATACTGTTGTAAGTAATCCACTAGCTGAGTGTTAGTACCATACAAAGCCTCGATGCGGTTGTCAGTATTCTGATTAACTAATCTAATTACTATATTACCATTGGCGAGTGTGTAAGTTGCTTGTTGTACCTTAGCTTCCCCTAGTTTTTCTACTAAGGCTTCTCTTGTAAGAATTCTCTTAGGTAGCTTGGAAAGTGTTGTTTGCCTTTCCTTTTTGGTATAATCCATAATATATCCTTATATTTAATATATTTATTATATCTTAATATATCTTAAAATAATCTTAAATTTCATAACTAATTTTTAATTTTAAGATTTAGTGTAACTGTGTGCAATTTAGTTGGGTCTAGACGATTTATTTTGTTGGAATTTGTTGGAAGCCATCGGGAATATACTGGAATATCGGAAATTGTATATCAGATATACCATATATAGGGGGGGGCCTACATCTTTATATATTAGTTATAAAACGTAACTTTATTGATATATAATATTTTAATAGATATTTAACGTATTTATTGTATATATTATATATTTAATCTTTAAAAAGTATATATAGTATATAAATAACGATAAATAACAACAATTCCAACACGTTATTTATCGTTATCAACAATAGTTAAGATTTTAATAGTTTAACAAGCTCTTTGATAGCTCTACTTAGTATTTGTTCAATCACTATTAACCTCCTGACGAATTCTATCAAATTCTATATAATTCTCATCATCTAGCTTACTAACCCTTTCTATCTTAGTTAACAAGTCTTGAACGGACCCGTTAATATTCACATTTAGCTTATATAGTCTATTGCCTATAAGCCGACTCGTATATATAGTTATAGTTTCTATAGTTATAGTAGTCTTAGTGGTCTTATAAGACCCTTCAATAGTTATAGTCATTTGTTAATCCTCATTTACTTAATTTAGTCTTAATAGACTTAATAGTACCCATCAAATCTGATGAATACTATAAGGCTATTTAGAGTCTTCGACGCCTCTAAATTCTACCCAATCTCTATCATAGTCATAGAATTCGGGCTTATTAAAGTTATCTTTAAGTTCTTTAGCTTTCTTCGCAATTTCTTGGGCTTTATCAAAGTCCCCGGCACTCATAGCCTCAACCGCCTGGCTTTCTAGCTTCTTAATCTCATTATTAGTTTTGTTCCAAAGACTAATAGCAGCTTTACAATAACCTTTAGACTTATTTTTAGATATAACCATATCTTCCGCAGGCTCATATCTTTGATGAAAACGGCAATAGGCCTCTTTAATAGTACCATCTTCATTTAATATTGGAGGGTTAGCACTACTTCCACCACCACTCTTTGGTGCTAGATTATCCTCTAATACTTGCAATAGTGCATCTTTAAATTTCTTAGAAACCTTATTAGTTTCTAACAGTTCACTCACTTGACTCTGGACATTATCCCACATTTGTTGCTTAGTTACTTTAGCCATAATTGACTCCTATTTGGTTAGTTTAGTATCAATAGACACTTCAGAATAGTCTTTGGACTATTCTGAAGTAGTTACTAATAACTTTTTAAGCTTATTTATTTTAATTTCAAGCTCTTTTATTTCATTTAATATAGTTGTATTACTATAAGCCTCTTGAATATTCAAATTACCATATTTAAGTATAAGTTGTCTTTCTTTTATTCTAGCTTGTTCTCTATCCTCTATTTTTTCTATTAATTCTATCCTAAAATTTTTAGGCCCATATTTTCGCATAGCTTTATATAAGGGCTTGTCAGAGGTCTTAGCTTCTGCTCTATGCTTATACATCCGCTGTCTTAAAGAATTCTTAGTCATACCAATATATACTAAATTCTCATAGTATATCTTATACAGTTTCATTTATCTGCCTTTACTTAGTTTATATAATTATATCAAAAAGAATATTAAACGAAGATTAAATTTAAAAAGAAATTTTTAAATAAAATCAATCAGTTAACTTCTTTTTGATACTTAAATTATATAGCAAGCTATATTAAAACTAGCTTAGATAGAATTTAAATTTTTCTTAAATTATTAAATTAATATTAATAATTTATTTTATATTAATATTTATTATGATATTCGTGCGCACGTACGCGATATATATAGTATATCGGCATAATAATCGTTTTAAGATACCTAGAAGGCCTCAAAATATTTAATTAATACAAATATATAGATATAGTATTTTGAGGCCTTTAAACGTGTCCTATGAAATTTAATATAATCCGTTGGAATTTGTTATTATATTATAATCCGTTGGAATTTGTTATTATATTATAATCCGTTGGAATTTGTTATTATATTATAATCCGTTGGAATTTGTTATTATATTATAATCCGTTGGAA